>Ga0071330_1071583_pt1 | contig 141271 bp, 124 predicted proteins | sample GBScel77sediment_FD_63802 | JGI IMG/M metagenome (GOLD analysis project Ga0071330, IMG submission 63802) | Hot spring sediment microbial communities from Great Boiling Spring, Nevada - Cellulolytic enrichment Sediment 77C v2 (version 2) | ecosystem: Environmental > Aquatic > Thermal springs >... | reverse complement strand
CCCTTCGGGGCGCGCAGTTTTTTAAAATTCCACTCTTTTCAATCTAAAATCTATTAAGTTTTGACAATTTCTTATTTTCTTATAGCTTAAAACGTTATGAGACGCCAGATTTTTTCTTTAACGGAAAGGAAGTCCGATTCTGTCAATTAAACCTTTTCCATTTCTTTCCCTTAGCAATATAATTTTAACGTTTTAAGAGGGAGGTGTTAATATGTTATTAATTTTCCTTGTGTCCTTTTTTAATTTGAATTCTGTTGCCCTCTCGGAACGTAGCTTTGCTGCCACATTAAATCCTGCGGGGCTTGCATTTTCCAAAGGATTTGAATTATCTTATTATGGTGACCAAGATAATTACAATCTAAGCCTTCTTACTGGGAGTTCCGGCTTTTCCTGGGATAAGGCTTCAAATGCTTACAGCCTGGCGCAAGGATTTAAACTCAATGAAAATCTATACGTAGGCATGGGAATAAAATATTCAAAGGATTTAGGATATGGTTATTACGGCGGTTTACTTTTGAGACCGATAGAATTTCTTTCAGTTGGAGCTACTTACAATAAATCAAAGGATTACAGGTTTGGCATTGCTATAAAACCATATAAAGATTATATCAAGGCCTATATAGACCTTTTTAAAGGCGAAAGTAACCCCATAATTGAAGGTGGAGTTGCAGTTCAACCCTTTAGCGGAATTTCTCTGTTTGCTAAATCGGTAAGTCATGGAAAACCTTCCTTTGGATTCGAATTTAGCCTCGGAAACCTTTTATTCTCCTCAAGGCGTGCTGGAAATAAAAACGCTTATGGTGTAATTCTATCTACCAATTCCTATCCGACACTGTTAAAGATGCCCAAAGTATACATTATTCGTCTGAAAGGCCAATATGATGAAATGAGGGCAGAAGGTGGCTTTATTTCGAAAAAGAAAATGTCATTCTTTGATCTCGTTGTGGCTCTTGATTCCCTTTCCCGAGATAATACCGTGAAAGGGGTGTTTTTCATTTTGGACAATGTCTCTTTCTCTATTAATCAGGTGGAGGAACTTCGGAATGTGATATCAAGGTTAAGAGAAAATGGTATAAAGGTTTACGCTTATTCCGAAGGTTATTTTCTGGGTTCCTATCTCCTCGCAAGGGCGTGTAACAAGGTCTTTCTTAACCCGTCGGGCGATATTTTTATACCTGGTCTCGGAACTGTGAGTGCTTATCCTAAAAAGGCATTGGAGAAACTTGGCATTAAACCTGAATTCCAGAGGATTGGTGAATATAAGTCAGCAGCAGAACCATTCATTATGGACACAATGAGTGCTTACAATAGAGAACAAATTATGGCTTATCTTAATACTATCTACGAGTATGCGAAAGAGGCCGTTCCGGAAATCGACTCAATTTTTGAGTACGCTTTGATCAATGCTGAAGATGCTGACAAGAAAAACTATGTTGACTCACTAATTTTTGAGACTGACATAGAGAGTTTAATCAAGAAAGAATTTGGCAAAAGAGTGCAAATTTTAAGAGGATTAAGACCATCTTCTCAGCCCGTGCGAACCTTTTGGGCTGAACCTATGGCAAGGATTGCCTATGTAGTGGCTGATGGTAGTATTGTAACTGGAGAAAGTGGAGACAGTCCTATGCCATTTATTGGTGGAAGAAGTTTAGGGTCCTCAACCATAGAGAAAACCTTTGCAAGACTCGAACGGGAAAAGAGAATTAAGGCTGTAATTTTGAGGGTTAATTCACCTGGCGGTTCTGCCCTTGCTTCAGACATAATGTGGAACGCCATAAAAAGGGTTTCTCGCAAAAAACCTGTTATTGTTACAATGGGATCTGTGGCTGCGTCTGGTGGATATTATATTTCCTCTGCTGGAACAAAGATATTGGCATCAAAGACTACCCTAACAGGTTCCATAGGGGTTTTAAATGGTAAATTTGTTTTAACGGGCCTTTTTAACAAGTTGGGAATTAATCTATATTCAGTAAAGATTGGAAAATATGCCCTTTCCTTTTCTTCTTATGAAGAACTTGGACCAGAAGGTGAAGAGATAATGAACAGAGAAATAGAATGGGCATACAGAAAGTTCCTAAGCAGGATTCACGATGGTAGAGGACTCGAGCCCGATAGTGTTGATAAGATTGGAAGGGGTAGAATCTGGAGTGGAAAAGACGCCAAAAGAATTGGCATCGTGGATGAAAATGGCGGAATTTTGGAAGCAATAAAACTTTCAAGAGAACTTTCAAAATGTAAAACTGCAAAAGTTATTTACTATCCAACCCGCAAGCCGTTTCTTCCCTTTGCCAACTTTATTCCATCGGTCTCGATTTTAGATATTTTGATGGAAGGTCCCGCATACATTGATTTTACAAAGCCATTGATTGTAAGATAGAAAAGAATTAAAATTTTACTATGGAAAAGATTGTCCTTGATACCAGCGTATTTACTAATCCCGATGTTTACAGTCTGTTTGGCAAAAGCGCGAAGGAGGCTTTCAGAAATTTCCTTGAACTTGCAAAAAAATCAAAAAACGAGTTTGAATTTTACATGCCACCTTCGGTTTTTGAGGAATTAAATCTTATTCTTGGAGAAGAGAGTATCCCTCCTGAAGTAGATCTCACAATAAAACTCAAATCACCGAGGAGATTTAACATAGAGGTGCCGGGTTTTCTTCTTTATGAATTGATTGAAGAGGTTAGAAATAGAATTAATAAGGGGCTTAGAGTTGCCGAGGAAGCTGTCCTCGTTGCAGAGAAACAAAGTAAAGAAAAGATAATAAACCGTTTGAGGAACAAGTATCGGGAGGCGTTAAGGAGCGGGATTATTGATTCAACAGAGGACGTAGATTTGATACTACTTGCTATGGAATTGGGGGCTGCTATCGTTTCAGCAGATGAAGGTGTGAGAAAATGGGCTGAAAAGCTGGGAGTAAGATACATAAACCCTAAGGCTTTAATTTCTGTACTCCTATCTAATCGTAAAGAGGATAACCTCTAAGTAAGCGGTAAAGTCTTGTAGTTGCTTTAAGAAAAGTCTTTTCAATAGTTACCTTGTATTTGTTGGTATTCTTCTCAATGTCAATGAGTTTAACTTTAATCAAATCTGATGCTCTATTTTCGAGCTTAAGGAATTCATCGATGTTTTCCTGTTTATTGAAGTAGAGTACATATTGACGTGATATTTTGTTGGTATTCTTGAATTCCTTAATCACTTTTTTAAAGTTTTCTATGAAAATTCTGCCCAATTTTTCTATAACCTCCTGATTATCATAGCCAAGTTCTAAGGAGGATAGAGTATATCTCAAGATTCTCTGCGTATAAAATTCCCCCGGTAGCTCCAGCAGAAGGTCTATATCTGCTTCGATGTCTTTGATGTTAATAATTGGAGTAGCATATTTAAAGTACTTGAAAGCTTTTTCTGCGGATTTTACAACCACCCCCTCGATTTCCTCCTCATTTAGTTTAAGGACAATTGCTTTTATTTTCTCGAAATCTTCAGAGTTAAAGAGGCCGAATCTACTAACCTGAGGTATCTCATATAAATCAGCAATTCTATACCGTTCCTCTGGTAATAAAAATCTTTTTTCTATTGAGTCATAAATATCAAACAGCTTAAAGGCAACATCAAAGGTTATGTAGGGCGGGTGTAGTTCCATATATGGGTTGTTTGGCCCTATAATCTCTCCGTAAAGTACAAGATGAGGATTTTTTTTAAAAAAATTTTCAAAATCATAGAAGTCGGGTAATCTGTCTGTGCTGAATGGGCAAATAAATCCCCCCCTTGTAATTGCAAGGGTTCTACCTTTATTGTAGATGACTCTTACATTGTAACCGTCAGCTTTCTCCTCAATGTAAAAGGGTTCTTTGAAATAACGGTTAAGCCCTTCTTTCAGAATAAAAAGCCGGCCAATCTTAGGATATGGGGGGATTATGGTGTCATCGATTATCACTGTCCCTCGTTTAAAGGGCTTTGAGTCGTCGGCGAAACGTATGTACCTTATATCTAAATAACTTTCATATATAGCCCTTTTTAGCTCAAGGGCTTGCCTTATTGCTTCATTCATGAATTTACTCTTTTAATCCGCTTCTGGCGTAACTCTCAATTATTTGTTTTTGTGCGATGAAGAATAGAATTACAAGGGGTAGAATTGAAAGTGTTGATGCTGCCATTAGGGCAGGGTAGTTGGTGGATTCACCTTGAGCAAAATAAGCCAAACCAACTTGAATTGGCCTGAGGTTATCCTTGTTTATGACCATTAAAGGCCACATAAAGGTATTCCAGCTTGAAATAAATTCAAAAATAACAATTGTAGTTATAGCTGGTTTAATAAGGGGAACGATTATTTGAAATAGAAACCTTAATCTTCCACATCCATCAATCACTGCTGCATCGTACAAATCCTTAGGGATGGTTCGCATATTCTGTCTAAGTAAAAAGATACTAAATATGCTGACTGTCCAGGGAACGATCATAACATGCAATGTATCCAACCACCCAAGTCTTTGCACTATGAGGAAAAGTGGTATGATATAAACGGGCATCGGAACCATCATTAAAGAGAGAAACCCCATAAAAATGGTATCTCTACCTTTAAACTGAATCCAGGAAAAGGCAAAGGCAGCAAGAAGCGCCGTTAGAAGGGAACCAAGTATAGTAAGTATGGAAGTAATAAAAGATATGTACATATATCTAAGGAAGTGGATTCTTGTGATTACAGTTTCGTAGCCAAAGAACGTAAGTGTTTTAGGGATCCACGTGGGCGGAACAGCTATGGACTCCGCTGGCGTTTTAAAAGAAGTGGTTATCATCCAATAAAATGGAAGTATGGAGAGAATAGCAAGAATGATGAGGATCAAATAGACGATAATTTTCCAGATAATGACTGGTTTAAACTTCATAGTAAACCCTCTTTTCGCTCAACTTCCTCTGAATGATAGTTATAGCAAGAATGATAACAAAAAACACAAAGGCAATGGCCGATCCGTAACCTACTTGATATTCTTCATAGCCTTTTCTGAAGAGGTAGTAGACAACAACAGAAGTCTTACCCAAGGGACCTCCAGTAGGGGGACCTGTCATCATCCAGACAGGAGCAAAAACCTGAAAAGAAGATATAGTTGTCATAATAAAAACATAGAAAGTTGTGGGCGACAAGAGGGGGAGCATTATGTGTCTAATTATCTGCCATCTACTGGCCCCGTCAATTTTTGCAGCTTCGTAGTAGGTCTCTGAGATGTTCTTGAGACCAGCTATGAAAATAACTATATTGTAGCCAAGAGATTTCCAAACACTTAGAATAACAAGGGAGAACAAGGCTAAGGAAGGACCTTCAAGGAGATAGGGGAGATCTTTACCTGTTAGAAGTTCAAAGATTCCTCGTGGTTCTTCAAGCCATTTTAAGGTCGGAAGTCTTAACAAGGATAGAATAAAGTTAAAAAGTCCCCTCTGGGGATTATAAAGCCATTTCCATACTACTGAAACGGCAACAAGAGAAGTAATCACAGGCAGGAAAAAGACAGTTCTGAAAAGCCCAACACCCTTGATGTTCTGATTAAGGAGATAGGCAATCAGGAGGGCCATTGTAATACTAAGCGGTACTGAAAAAAGCGTATATAGAAAGGTATTCCATAGAGCTTGCCAGAAATATCTATCTTGAAGCAAGAATTTGTAATTCTGAAGTCCAACAAATCCCTTGTCTCCCGCAATTCCCCATTCGTGAAAAGAGATATTGAAAGCAAAGAGTATTGGTAAAACCTTGAATATAAAGAGTATTGTGAGAGCGGGGAGGAGGAAAAGGAGACCATATAAAAACTCTTTCCGCGCTTTTGGCATTGTTAAATTTTATTTTGTCTATTGTAAAAAATCAAGCAAAATACCTTCACCGTAACTACTGGTTGACATCTTTGTAAGTTCGTAACAACCACAATCCTATATGTGCAATTTATGAGAATCTTGGATAGAAAGGTTATCCGAGCTTTCTTTAACAATTTCCTGCACTTTGTTGCTAAGCCCAGAGCTTTGATTAAGAAGGATAAAGTTATCACTCACAGGTAAGAAGTAACAGATATTTATATTATGAAGTCTTAGAGTGATATTCACTTTTGGTTTTGCATCACAATCCTGTTGGTACAGGTAAAAATACGTAATCCAGCGAAAATTTTTCTCTCAAATGCTCCGCTATTGCTCTGAGCCCAAGGGTTTCGGATTGATAGTGTCCAAGAAAAATTACGTTGATTTTTCCGTCAATAGCCACAGAGTAAGCATAATGCCTTGGCTCGCCCACTACGAGAACGTCAAGGCCCTTTTCTATTGCCTCGGGCAGAGTGGATACTGCATCGCCCGAAACAAAGGCACCCTTGGTTATTACTCGCTTTCCAAAGTCCCAACAAAGTATGACCTTTCCTATCCTTTCCTCAAGAAGAGAAAGAAAATCTTCGAGTTTTCTGGGTTCTTTAAATGTGAATTCTCTCCCAATCTTAATACCGTGATAATCGCCAAATTCTTTATGTTCCTCTATCTCAAGCAGCTTCATTGCATAGGCGTTGTTTCCAAATTCAGGATGCATATCTAATGGCAGATGGGAAACGTAGACGGCTATGTCATTCTGGAAAAGAAGTTTGAACCTTTCGTACAAGGCGCCAACTAAGGGTAGAGGAGTGCCCCAGAAGGGACCGTGATGAAATATAATCATGTCTACTTTTTCTTCAACGCCTTTTTGAATCGCTGGGATATTGAAATCTACAGCGAAGCCAATTTTTTTAACATCGTGGGAATTGTCAAGAATTAAGCCATTTAAAGATGAATCTGGTATTTCTTTTGTTTTTAATATGCTGTCAAGATATTCACCAATTTCTTTGGCTCTCATTTCAACTTCTCCTGAATAGCCACCTCATTTACTCTTAAAAAAACAAGGGGTCCCAAAAGGGACCCCTCCATGGAGTAAGAGGCTTAGGTCTATCACAGAGCGCCATAGGCAAGCATAGCCTTGGCAACTTTGATAAATCCAGCGATGTTTGCACCAGTCAGGTAATCACCTGGTCTGCCGTAGGCTTCAGCAGCATCAAGGCAGCTCTTGTGGATTCTCTTCATGATTTCTTGGAGCTTAGCGTCCACTTCTTCTCTTGTCCACTGAAGCCTTATGCTGTTCTGAGTCATTTCGAGACCTGATGTCGCAACACCACCAGCATTGGCTGCCTTTGCAGGTCCGTAGAGAACACCATGATCTTGGAATACCTTAATCGCCTCAAGAGTAGATGGCATGTTAGCACCTTCAGCAACTGCAATCACGCCATTTTTTACGAGGGCAACTGCATGATCTTCATAAATTTCATTTTGAGTTGCACATGGAAGGGCAATGTCAACCTTAATTCCTTCGTCTCTTATGACATCCCACACCGACTTCTTATCATAGTACTTCGCATTTGGATATTTCTCTGCATACTCTTTAATTCTTCCTCTTCTTACATTCTTGAGCTCCATTACGTAAGCAAGCTTGTTGGCGTCAATACCCTCCATATCCACAATCGTGCCATCGGAGTCAGAGAGAGTAATCACTTTTCCACCAAACTGGGTAACTCTTTCGCAAGCATACTGGGCAACATTACCAGAACCGCTAATGGCTACGATCTTTCCATTGAGGTCCATACCTTTAGTTGCAAGCATTTCCAAGGTAAAGTAGGTTAATCCGTAACCTGTGGCTTCTGGCCTAATTAAGCTGCCACCATATTCAAGTCCCTTGCCCGTCAAAACACCGGTATGCTCGTTTACGATCTTCTTGTAGAACCCATACATATAGCCAATTTCCCTCGCACCCACACCTATGTCGCCTGCTGGTACGTCTGTATCAGGCCCAAGGTGTCTGTAGAGCTCGCTCATAAAGGCATAGCAGAACCTCATTACTTCTGTGTCAGATTTGCCTTTGGGATCGAAGTCGGAACCACCCTTTCCGCCACCCATTGGAAGAGTGGTAAGAGCATTTTTGAAGATCTGCTCGAAGCCAAGGAATTTTATTATGCCAAGGTTAACGGAAGGATGGAACCTAAGCCCACCCTTGTATGGACCGATGGCGTTGTTAAACTGGACTCTGTAACCTCTATTGACGTGAATATTCTGGTTGTCATCTTCCCATACCACACGGAACACGATGATTCTATCGGGTTCCACAATTCTTTCGAATATTTTTGCTTTTACAAACTCAGGATGTTTCTCTTCAACAGGTTTAAGAGTGGAGAGCACTTCCGTCACCGCCTGTATAAATTCAGGCTGGTCTTTATCCTTCTCTTTAATTTTGGCTATGACATCATCTATCTGAGACATGTTTAACCTCCTTTTTAAAATTTACTGTGCATTGAAAAGTTCGTCCCAAATACCGGGTTTGTTTTTGTTGCTTAAGTAATAATCTATGTATTTTGCTGCTGCCTTACCGGCACCAGCAGCAAGGATAACCGTTGCGGCGCCCGTGACTACATCGCCGCCTGCAAAGACTCCGGGTTTTGTTGTAGCACCAGTTTTTAGGTTTGCAACTAAAGTTCCGTATTTGGGGTGCACTTGCAGTTCTGGTGTTGTCTTTGCGATAATAGGGGTTGGGGCCTGTCCTATAGCAACAACTACAGTATCTACAGGGAAAGAAAATTCGGACCCCTCCACGGGGATGGGGCGTCTTCTTCCGGATTCATCTGGTTCTCCTAACTCCATTTTTTGAAGTGTCACGGTCTTAACCCAACCTTTTTCGTCACCTTCGTATTTTGTAGGGGTGACCAAGAACATAAATTGGATACCTTCTTCTTCTGCATTTTCAATTTCTTCAAGCCTCGCTGGCATTTCGTCGCGAGTTCTCCTATAAAGGATATAAACTTTCTCAGCACCTACTCTCAAAGCACTCCTTGCTGCGTCCATAGCTACATTTCCACCGCCAATTACTGCTACGGTTTTTCCGACTTTAATTGGTGTATCATATTCCGGGAACTTGTATGCACGCATCAAGTTAATACGGGTCAAAAACTCGTTCGCTGAATATATTCCAAGTAGGTTCTCTCCAGGAATCCCCATGAATTTGGGTAATCCTGCGCCCGTTCCAATAAACACTGCCTCGAAGCCATCTTCGTTCATTAGTTCCTCGATGGTCCTGGTTCTTCCAACATAGAAGTTAGTAACTAGTTTTACTCCAAGTGACTTTATATATTCAACTTCTCTTTTAACTATTTCTTTCGGTAATCTGAATTGTGGAATCCCGTAAACCAACACACCACCTGCCTCATGAAGCGATTCGTAGATGGTTACATCATATCCCATTTTTGCTAGCTCGCTGGCACAAACTAAGCCTGCAGGACCTGAACCGATAACCGCAACTTTCTTCCCCTTTGGAGTTCCTATTTCGGGCTTTTCACTTATCCCAAGTTGTGCTTCATAATCTGCAACAAATCTCTCAAGTCGTCCAATTGCTACAGGTGCTCCTTTCTTATTCAATACACATTTTAATTCACATTGTTCTTCTTGTGGGCAAACTCTTCCACAAACAGCAGGTAATGGATTATCCTCTTTTATCACCTTAACAGCACCTATATAGTCTCTTTCCGTAATTTTCTTGATGAACTGAGGGATTTTTATATGAACAGGACATCCCTCCACACAGGTGGGACGCGCACATTGCAAACACCTAGCAGCTTCTTTTAAGGCATCCTCTTCTTTATAGCCGAGTGCAACCTCGTCAAAACTTCTTATTCTTTCTTTTGGGTCCCTTTTGGGCATTGGTATTCTGTTTAGATTTATCCTTCTTTCCGACATCCTCCTTCCTCCAATTCTTTTAAAAGAAGTTCATAAGAATATTTTTCAAGATCCTTATACATCTCTAACCTCTTCATAAGAAGATCGAAGTCAACCAAATGAGCGTCAAATTCTGGCCCGTCGACACAAGCAAACTTGGTTTCCCCGCCTACACTGACTCTGCAGGCACCGCACATACCTGTTCCATCGACCATTATCGGATTTAGGCTTACGATTGTCTTTATTTTCCACTCTTTCGTAAGATTAGCTACCGCTCTCATCATAGGAACAGGACCAACAGCAAAAACTCTATCAATTTTCTTTCCTTCTTCCAGTAACTTTCTCAGATAATCTGTAACGAAGCCTTTCATTCCTTTTGTGCCGTCGTCAGTAGTTACGTAATATTCATCGGATAAGGATTTAAGTTCATCTTCTAAAATCAAAAGATTTGCAGAACGAGCTCCATTTATAACTATTATATAATTACCTGCATCACGTAAAGCCCTAACTAATGGATAAAGTACCGCGGTGCCGAAACCTCCACCTAAGCAGGCTACAGTTCCAAAATTTTCTATCTCAGTTGGTCTTCCAAGGGGACCTACAAAGTCACTAATTTCATCACCTTCATTTAATAAAGACAAGTACTTGGTGGATTTCCCTACTACTTGAAAAATAATTTGAACTTCCCCTGTAATTCTGTCTGCTTTAGAGATGGTCAATGGTATACGCTCTCCCTTTTCATGGGGTATCAATACTATAAACTGTCCAGGTTTCGCGTTTTGTGCTACGTACGGGGCGTGAACTTTCATTAGGAATGAATCCGGACCTAATTGCACTTTCTGCAAAATTTTAAATCCCATAATATTTTACCCTCCTTGCTGATTTTAAGGAAAAGATAGATTGGAAATATCACATGAACCTCCTCATACTGTGTTTGAATATTTTAGAGGCTATATGCCGATTGTTCAAGAAATCACAAGAAAGTCACGGTCACGACAAAGGGAAAGTGAATATTTTGCAGTAGAGGAATTTCAGTGTAAAATTATTAGCACATAGAAAGGGAGGTGTAAATGATTTTAAGGGTGATGTTATTATTCTTGTTTATCTCTCCTCCTAAAGTTTTTAGTCCCGATGGTACGGGAAAAAAACTCACAATTGTAATGAATATACCGGATACTCTTCGCACACAAATTACAACCCTCAACCTCCTTAGAGAATGCAGTGACGGGAAACTTGATACTTTGAATATCCTGCCATTTTTGAAAACATATACCGATAATGAATTAGATTACAGGAAGGAGTACAGGTATAAGATTCTTGCTTATTCAAATGGTAATCTAATTTATGAAAGCGAATGGAGCGAATACGCGAGACCTACTGCAAAGTGGTTTGACAAAGGTAAACTCCCGCTATTTATAGTAATGATGGTATTTACCATAATAATGATTTTTTATATCGCACAAGCACGTGCGAATAAACCGCTTTATCTCAGACCCATAGCAGGGTTGGAGGCAGTTAACGAAGCCATTGGGCGTGCTACGGAAATGGGTAGACCTATTATTTACATCAATGGCTTAACAGGGATTTCTGACATCGCCACCATTGCCGCGCTAAACATCCTATCACATGTTACAAAGAGAGCAGGACAATTCGAGACACGAATTGTTGTGCCGTGCTATGACCCTGTAGTTTACACTATAGCGAGAGAAATCGTAAAGGAAGCTTATACCACAATTGGAAGACCAGATCTTTTTAACCCCGATGATGTATATTTTGCAACCGATAGCCAGTTTGGTTATGCTGCTCATGTCGCTGCACGAATGGTTAGAGAGCAAAGTGCTACAAATTTCTTCATGGGATACTATTTTGCCGAATCCCTTATATTGTCGGAGACTGGTGCTTCAACGGGGGCGATTCAGGTAGCAGGAACTGATTCAGTTGCTCAGCTACCATTTTTTGTTGTTACCTGTGACTATACACTGATCGGTGAGGAGCTATATGCAGCCAGCGCATATTTATCAAGAGAACCTCTTCTAACGGGTACTATTAAAGCCCAAGACCTTGCAAAATTACTCCTTGTTATAATAATGGTATTGTTAAGCCTATTAAGCCTTTTTAACGTAAATATTACCTTGGGTTTGTTCTAAGGAGGTAGGAAATGAGGCATTTGTTTGAGAAGCAAATCCCCTTGGCCCTTGTGTTCATTATAGGTATTATTATGACAATTCAATACTTCGTTCCACACCCTACATCTCAAAATGTGTATGACACTTCCCTTATGTGGAGTAGGGCTATATCGTCAATGGCATATGTAATGGCAATAATTAGTTTTTTAAGGTTCCATACGAAAAGACTAAAGAACAAGAATTATGCCCCTTATAGCTTAGTTGCTATCCTTTCTTTCACCGCAATGGTGCTAATAGGCTTTATTGGAGGTACAGCGAAAGATTCTCTCTTTCAAAAGATATACGAAAATATGATGGTACCCTTGCAAGCAACTACGTTTTCTTTGCTGGCATTCTATATGTCTTCTGCAGCCTACAGAGCATTCCGGATAAGAGGAGTTGAAGCGACGGTCCTTATGATTACTGCTTTCATAGTAATTTTTGGAACAACCACTATTGGTAATTATGTCCCTAAGATGAACGAAATAGTGGAGTGGATTATGGCTGTTCCAAATCTTGCTTCGAAAAGGGGTATAATAATCGGTGTAGGACTTGGCGTGGTGGCAACTTCTATTAAAATAATTCTTGGTATTGAAAGGAACTGGGTGGGAGGTTAATATGTCCGTTAGGGATTTCTTTATAAAACTTAGTAAAATTGACAGGAAATATATTTACTTGATAATTTTAATTGGTTTGATAATTCCATTGGTTTTTCCTCCTAATTTTCCACAAAAAATGTCTCCGCAGGTTAAAAGAGTATTCGAATTTATAGATACTCTTCCTAAAGGTTCTTATGTTATCCTTTCGGCCGATTATGATCCATCGGTAGCTCCTGAAGTGCATCCAATGTACAAAGCGGTCGTTAAACATTGTATTTTAAGGGGTATAATTCCCATAGGAATGACCTTAGGAGTTCAGGGTGCTGGCTTAGCAGTTGAAGCATTCACTGAAGCTGAAAGGGTTTTAGGAGCTCGCAGAGACACCGATTACGTTTTCTTAGGTTATCAAGCAGGTGGTGCTGTTGTGATTTTAGGACTTGGGGAAGACATTAAAGGTGTTTACAAAACCGACTACTTTGGAACCAAAACTACAGAAATTTATGCATTAAAGCCCGTAAAAAATTACAAAGATATTGCATTAGTCATCAGCTTCAGTGGATCTTCTATTCCTGTCACGTGGGCAGTATATGCCTACACCAAATATGGAGTAAAGGTAGCAGCAGCCGTTACGGGTGTGAGTGCAGGTGATTTCTACCCTTATATACAGGCCGGACAATTTATAGGTATGTTGGCAGGGATGAAAGCTGCAGCGGAATATGAATACGCAGTTAATCAAATCTTAAAGGAGAGAAATATCAGAGAAAAACCTTCTACCGACGCAATTAGAATGATGGATGCTAACTCTATTGGTCAATTGCTTATTATTTTGTTCATAATAATTGGCAATATTGGGTACTTTTTATCAAGGAGGAGGAAGTAACATGCATATTTCAACAGATATTTGGATCTGGATACAGGCTTTGCTTACATTAGCCATTTTTACCTTTTTATACAAAGATAACCCCCTCTTTAGAATGGCGGAACACTTATTTGTTGGGCTTGCTACCGGATACGGGTTTGTTGTAGTGTACAAGAACGCCTTTTATCCCAATGTGTGGGTACCCCTGTTTCAGGAAAAGCAACTTATATTTATAATTCCTTTCGTTCTCGGTCTGATGTATCTGACTTCGGCTTTTCCAAAAATCTCTTACATGATAAGATGGCCTATGGCTGTGCTACTTGGCATCGGTTCAGGTTTAAGTATTCCTTTAACTATCCAGACCTACATAATAGAACAAAGCAAGAGTTCAATTTTGAGACCTCCTTACCCTAATCTAATACATTGGATCAATGCCTTAATTCTATTTGTTGGTGTTATTTCAGTACTTGTGTATTTCTATTTCTCAATTCCACACGATAGGCCAGGCGTTAAGCAAATTTCCAAAGTTGGTTTGTTCTTGTTAATGCTTGGGTTTGGAGCCTCCTTCGGTTATACTGTAATGGCAAGATTCTCCCTTCTTGTTGGAAGGCTTGACTTCTTACTGAATAAGTGGCTTGGGATAAGGCCTTTTTAGAATGAGCTTGAAATTCTTTTAAAACCTTCTCCGAGGACCTCACGGACATGAGTTATCGTTATAAAGGCCGTGGGGTCCTCTTCTTTTACTATTTCTTTCAGCTTAACTATTTCACGAGGCGATTTTAAAATTACCCAGAGGGCGAAACGCTCTTCACCAGTGTAACCACCAATTGCCCTAATAAGAGTTACGCCCCTTCCTATCTCTTTTAGTATCCTTTCCTTTATAATCTCGTGCTTCACCGTTATTATAAAGGCTTGGAATGAGGTTGTAATTCCTTCGAGTACGTAGTCTATTGTATTCGTGTTAATAATCACTGCTAAAAGTGAGTACATTCCGATAACTTTCCCGAAAAGAATTCCAGCGAAGAGAGTTATAGTGAAATCAATTACCATAAGCGCCTTGCCCATATCGATATTTGTGTATTTTTTAATAAGCATTGCAACAATATCGGTTCCTCCAGTAGAAGCGCCTCTTGATACAACCAGTGCGATTCCAAATCCTGTTAAAAGGTTCCCAAAAATCGTTGCTATCACGAGATCGTTAACATACAAAGATTTCGGAAATATGTATTCCAGTAGGTCAATGAAAACACTGAGTATTACCGAGGCATAAATACTTTTCAGTCCGAATTCGCTTCCAAGGAGAATAAAAGCAATAATAAAGAGGATTGTGTTTATCACAAGCATTGTAAGGCCTATAGGGAAACGGAAAAGATGGAATAGGATAACACCAATTCCCGATACTCCGCCAGCTGCTATTTTGTTTGGCGCAAGGAAAAGGACAATTCCAATAGCTGTAATAAGGGTTCCCAGTGTGATTACTACAACATCTGCCCAGTTTATCTTCAAAAATAATTTTTTATTCCACTCTCTCAAGTTTCGCATATTCAAGCACCAGTGTTTTTAAACCTACTTTAAAAAAGTTTACCTTTATCTTGTCCTCGTAAACTTCCACAACCTTTCCCATGCCAAAAATCTGATGATGGACTAAATCACCAGGCTCAAATTCACCCCTTTTCCTTTCTTTGAAATGGTACTTTTCAATAATTGTTTCTACCTCAGATTTTCCCACAAAATCCACTACATCCTCAGGTAATTCGTAAATGAACCTGGAAGGTTCAAGATATCCCCTTCGCAAGTACCGTGACTTGGCATAAGTTATATAGACTTTTTCCTTTGCTCTTGTTAATGCAACGTGAAACAGTCTTCTCTCCTCCTCAAGTTCTATGGGGTTATCTTTGGATCGGAAGTGGGGAAAGATTGACTCCTCAAGACCTGTAATTATAACAACAGGAAACTCCAATCCCTTTGCATTATGCACTGTCATCAAAGTTACAAAATCCGGTGACGCATTGTATTCGTCAATGTCAGAACGCAATGAAACCATTAGCACATAATCTGTCAAGGTCCTGGCGTTCTCTTCAGAAAATTTTCTTATTTCTCCCATTAACTCTTTCACGTTCTCTATCTTTTCTTGTGCTTTTTCTGGGTCGTAAGACCTTAAAAGATAATCATAATAATGAATCTCATCCACCAAGAAAGATACCATTTCGTAAGCGCTAAGTTCAGAAACCTTAGACATTAAAGTTTCAATCAATGTGACAAAATTGTCCAACGCATTGTGAATTCTCGGGTTCAGGTCCAGTTCTTTATGAGACTTTATAACTTCAAAGAGTGGCAAGTCCAGTTCCATTGACCTATCTTTTAAAATTTTAAGAGTTTCTTGACCAATACCACGGGGTGGTATGTTAATTATCCTTTCTAAAGATAAACTGTCTTTCGGGTTGACAAGGAATTTAAGATAGCTGAGAATATCTTTTATCTCTTTCCTTTCGTAAAACTTGATCCCTCCGACAATCTTATAATTGATCCCACTTTTTTGAAGGGCGGATTCCAGAGCTCTCGACTGAGCGTTAATCCTGTAAAGAATGAGAAAATCACCAAGGGGACGTTTTAAAGATTTGATTATCTCTACAACTTTTTCCGCTTCTTCATCTTCATCATTGGTTTCTATAATAACAAGATTTTCACCTGGAGGGTTTAGTGTCCAAAGATTTTTTCCAATGCGGTATCTGTTGTTTCTTATTACAGTGGATGCAGCATATAAAATTTTTTGAGTACTTCTGTAATTTTGCTCCAGCTTAATGACTTTACAATCAGGAAAATCCTTTTCGAAATTGAGAATGTTTTGAATATCTGCTCCTCTAAAAGAGTAAATAGACTGGTCTTCATCTCCAACAACAAAGACGTTTTGATGGATGCGAGATAGCGCCTTTATAAGTAAATATTGTTCATGGTTCGTATCTTGATATTCGTCTACAAGAATGTGTTTGAATTTAGTAGAGTAGTACTCGAGGACTTCTGGAAATTCATTGAAAATTTTTAATGGAAGAATTAAGAGGTCGTCAAAATCGAGTGCATTGTACTCCATTAGCTTTTTTGAATAATGTTTATAAATGGTGAGGAAGAATTGGTCTTCAGTTATTAACAACCCTGTTTTGTAACGCGAAATTTTTTCTACAAAACTCTCAAGTTTTGAACCTTCCTTGCCTATATCTCCTAAAATTTCTTTTAAAACCTTCTTTTGGTCATCCCTATCTAAAATTGTAAAATATCTTGTATAAGTCCCGAGTCTTTCTATTTCTTGCCTTAAAATCCGGGCACAGAGGGAGTGGAAAGTCCCAATCCAGAGGTCTCGGATGTCGGCACCTATTAGGTTTTTGATCCTTTCTTTCATTTCGTCGGCAGCTTTGTTTGTAAAAGTTGCAACAAAGATCCTGTGGGGTGGAACTCCCTTAACTCCGATTAAGTAAGCAACTCTGTGAGTTAATACTCTCGTTTTACCAGAACCTGCGCCCGCGATGACGAGGACAGGGCCACCTTCAATCGTAACAGCTTCTCTTTGCCTTTCATTTAATCCTTTAAGTAAATCCATAGGGGATCAGGCCTTGCCTTGCGATCCAAATAACCTGATTTTTTCTCTCACCTTTTCTTTAACCCTCAATTTGGCTTCTTTTAAGTGTGTCCTTGGATCTATATCCGAAGGATTTTCCCTGATTTTCTTCATAAATCCAATAAGGTAGCTGATTCTTAAATCGGTATCTATATTTATTTTTCTTATACCTGCTGAAATTGCTTTCTTAATTTCTGAATCCGGCACACCTTTTGCTCCTTCAAGCTTAAAACCAAGAGAATTGGCTTCATTTACCATATCCTCCGATACGCCCGAAGCACCGTGTAAAACCAGTGGGATGTTTACCAGCTCTTTAATTTTTTTGATTCTTTCAATATCAAGTTTAGGGTCACCCTTAAACTTATAAGCACCATGAGAGGTACCGCAGGCGATTGCAAGAGCATCACAATTTGTGAATTCAATAAACTTAAGGGCCTCGTCAGGTTCAGTATAAATTGCAGTTAAGCTCTCAACTTCTTCCTCCTTACCCATCAATCTTCCAAGTTCTGCCTCGACGGTGATATTTAACGGTCTTGCTACCTTTATTACCTCCTGGGTTATCTTCACGTTTTCCTCAAAAGGCTTATCGGAGGCATCAATCATTATCGATGTAAAGCCGTGTCTTATGGCGAGCATAATTTTTTGAAAATCTTTGCCATGATCGAGATGCAAGGCAAAGGGAATTTTATACCGTTTAGCACCTGCACTCACAATGGCTTCAAGAAATTCTATTCCAGCATATTTGATTGCACCTTCAGAGACGGCAATAATAACAGGCGAGTTTTCTTCCTCGGCAGCCTCCATAATAGCCTGGAAAAATTCCAAGTTGTTAATATTAAAAGCTCCCACAGCATAATTTCCTTTATCTGCCTCTAAAAGGAGATCTTTCATAGGTAGAAGCGGCATTTTAATCCTCCCACTTTATAGTATCCATCATCTTTAAAAGTGCCGCATCAAGGGTCTTTTTACGAGAGACGACTTCCTCGAGCGGAACCTCGGTAATAAGGCTGTCCTTTTTCGCAATCATTACCCCAAATTTTTCTTTTTTGATAAGCTCAATAGCGTGGCTTGCAAATTCGAGCGCAAGTTTTCTATCGCGAAAGGTAGGGGACCCACCCCTTTGAAGATGTCCCAAAACAGTCACTCTCAACTCATATTTTATGCCCTTTTTCTCGAGCAATTCCTTAACTTTATAACCAGAACTATAGCCTTCAGCAACGATAATAATAGAATTTGATCTTCCCTCGATAAATCTCTGATTCAGCCTTTTGACAACCTCATCGATATCAGTTTCATACTCAGGTATGAAACAGGCTTCTGCACCAGTAGATACTGAGGCGTTGAGGGCCAAATACCCTGAAGTATGTCCCATGACCTCAATTATAAAGGCTCTATCAAGAGAAGAGGCCGTGTCCTTGATAATGTCCACGGACTTTACTATGGTGTTTAATGCTGTATCTGCACCAAGAGTTTCATCGGTCCCATAGATGTCGTTATCGATTGATGCTGGAATTCCTATAACTTTTATACCCATCTGACTAAGAGCATAAGCGCCATGCATGGAACCATCACCACCGATAACAACGATTGCGTCCATTCCCATCTCTTCAAGATTCCTTACCGCAACCTTTTGAATTTCCTTTTTTACAAAATCGGGATACCTTGAGGTACCAAGAATAGTCCCACCTTTCTGGATTATTCCACCGGCATCCCTCTTGGAAAGCTTCTGGTAATTCTTTTCGATTAAACCTTTAAAGCCTTTGTAAATCCCAAAAACTTCATAATGCTCGTCAATTAGCCCCTTTATCAAAAATCTGAGGCATGCATTCATGCCGGGGGCATCGCCCCCCGCAGTTATTAAACCAACTTTCTTTATAGCCATTTCTATCTCACCCCTTCTTGCCTATGATAAATCTAACTTTTTTTACTATAGCTTTGCCATCGATGTTAAAAACTGCTTTTAAAGTGTAGATATCGGTCCCGAGGTCACCCACAAAAATGGGCTTTTCCTCAACTACTTCACCGTTAAAATTGAAGCTTGCTTCTTTTATTTTCTTTCCGGAAAAATCATAAATGGTTATATCGAGCTTTCCCTTTTTCTGCGCCTTAAAGCGGAAGGTTAGGTATGGTGCAAATACAGGGTTGGGATAAACATACGCAAGGGGAACAAGTTCTTCCATTGAAGGTACAGTATCAGAAATCTTTGATATGACTTTGAAAGGATTATGTGCCGAAGAATACCCAAAATGTCTCCATGCACTTCTCAAAGTTGGGAGCGGAAAGGCGTAAATATAACCGTCTGAAGTAATATAAATGAGCTCCAGCACATCGTCTTTATTAATATTTTCTATAAATGGGTTAGAATTGAGTCCCTTTGATACGGGATAATAATTCATCGAATCCCGTTGCAAATAGCCGTAAACATGTATTCCCTTATCAGTTGGCAAAACAATTTCTTCAAAACCGTCTCCATCAAGATCTGCAAGTAAAGGTTGAAAGACTCTTGCTGTATCAATACGTTTTGGGAATTTACTTATTGGTGCAAGTTCTTTACTCACTGCCACAAGGTATTCTTTACTTACATAAACGATATCCTCATTTCCATCTGCATCTAAGTCACCTATTGCGATTCCATTCAAAGGATATTCGGCAAATCTGCGTTGATTTAAGACCTCGCCTATCTCATTATAAACTTTTAATTCCCCAAGCCCGTTTACTGATATTATCCTGTAATTTCCGTTTGTAGAATCATAAATGAATACTGGCGAACAAGCCGATGGTGTCAAATTGGAAGATCCAACGATATAGGTCTCAAACCTTTCAGTCAGAATTAAAAATCTGCCATCAACCGACTGATAAACCAGGAGAATACCGTTGGTTGCTGGTACGTTTATAGCAGGAGCACCGGTATTTAAGACGAATAGAGTATCACCATTGGGCTTTAAAAGATAGTATTTATTGTCTAAAAGCCCAACTCCCAAAACCTTCTGACCACTGAATTCAAATATCGATGGCACACTAACTATCTCTTCAGGCATCATTCTGCTAAATACGATGTCAGGCTTACCATCCTCGTTAGAATCTTTTGTAGTATAAAGAATTATTCTGCTTTTGTTAACTGCACAGAGAAAATCTAAATACCCATCATCATTGACATCCTCAATGGCGGGTTCTTTAATAAAGCGCACATTTTTTAAAGTATCGGCTAAGGTTACAAAACCCTCGTAGTTCACAATAGAGACCAATCCAAAAGAATCGACAATAGTCGTATCTAAGGTTGAGAGGGCGATTGATTTTCTGTAAATGTTTTGCAAAGCGATAAGCAAAGTATCCTTCCCTTCCAGAAAGCTTTCATATGGTTCGTCAATAACCATCCGTGATGAATTGGAATCAACCACACTGTACCCTATTCTTATCGGAAAAGGTGAAAGGGTATTTTCAAGTCTTACTTTAAACTTCATCTCGTACCCTTTTGGAGAAATATCAAAAATTTCAATGTAAGTTTTGTTACCCTGATTGTCAGCGGAGGAAGGGAGTGTAGTCGATGATATCACAGTGTTGTTACCCTCAAAGTAGAGGTCGTACGGGCTGCCAAACCAGCAATAGGCATAAGGGCTGAAATCCCAGTTAAAACGTTGAAAATCTTGGACATGGTCAGCCTCGAGAATATAGACACCCATGGGTCTAACTGCGTTTACAGTGTTTGTTGCGTAGTTGTTCCAGATAATCTCCTCGTCCACATGGAATACAAGTAGCCCATCTCCCGGAAGTAGATAATCGTTTTCTCCCCTGAAATCCACAACTACACCATTGCTCCACCGACCCGAAACCCTTATAGTGTCTCCGCAGTTTTCAAAGTCGTTCAACTCAATATTGGTCGCTAAATTTTGTATTAAAAAATATTCTTTTGAATTTATAGGAATTTTCACAACTCTTGGTTTTGAGTATGGATTTTCCAAAAAATTACCATAAACGTAATAAAGGCCAGGTGAGGTTTTCTCCATTACAAAGGAATCTACTGGAATCTGGAGGGGGAAAAGGCTTATTTCCTGAAATACCTGCCCAGGCTTTACTGTAACTACAACATTTTCGTCAAGGAATCCTTCTCCATAAATAACTTTCAAAATAAAATCCATAAACATCCTTTCCCATGCATTAGGGAAAGGAGGAATAATCCCTGACGGAACACCTTCGGCTTCCAGGTATGGGCCTGTTGTCATTATGCCAAAAGCACCGATGCCAGCGCCCCTTCCGTAGGTGTCGTAGAGGTCAGGTAATAAAAACAAATTGTGTCCGCTTTCGTGGAAAAGAGTTCCCTGTAATTTGATCTCCAAGCCATCTTGAGACATGGTCTCCGGCAAAATGCAGGCGTCGTATACGGTGTCTCTTCCGTTATTTAATACTAAATAGCTTCTTCCCAAATAATACTCAAGTGCTCCAGGTGGGACTGTAACTGCTGCAAGATCATAAGGAGTATCTCCGATCCAATCCGTTTGCCACGCCGAACCTGCGTGAAAAATTATATATCTAACCCAAATGCCTTCAAGGTAATCTTTAATACCATTTCCATCAAGGTCTTCAAAAGAAATAGATGGATCCTCATCTGCTGCTCTAAAGGCATCTCTTAAAAAGGTTACAAGTCCAAGCTCCATTTGGGTTGTATCTCCATAATATGCGATAGGATGAGGCACCTTGTATGCGGGTAAACCCGAATCGGGTTTTACAATCCACTCAAGCCTTACTTTGCCATAGGTTGCAGCGTAAACATAAGATGCAAGGGCTCTCATCTGATTATTGAAGTAGGTCCAGTCATGGGGAGGGTCGTAGTATGGATTGTAATAGGGTCTGCCATTGCAATCCAAGCCTATTATTGGATTCTCGCCGTTTGAGGTTTTTTGAAAAAGTCCGTTTCCTGTGGTCCTCGGGTCGTCAGGAATTTCCTCCTCAAACTCAACCCTCAAAGCAAGAACCCTGATTACGATCTGCTGTTTATCTCTGCGATTTTTAGAAAAATTCTTTACTTTTTGGAGTTGAGGATGAAATTCTGGATTTGCTAATTTAAACCTTGAAAAAACACTTTGAACCTTCGCCTCTTTTTGGTAAAAGTTTCTTAATAGCTTTTGTTCTCTGTAAGGTTCGTAGTTTTTATACGGTATAATCCAATAGTTCGCTAAAAGAAATAACAACAACATCAAGTCCCCCTTTTAGATTTAATTTTAACCCACATTAGCTGTAATTCAAAACTCTAAAATCATTGATTTTTAGAGAAAAAAACCTTAAAATTTTAATATGGCAAAATTTGAACTTGTTACAGACCTTGTTCCAAAGGGAGATCAACCTAAAGCAATTAGAGAAATCGTTGAAAATTTCAGACAAGGTGTAAAATATCAGGTTTTGCTCGGGGTAACAGGGTCTGGCAAGACTTTTACTATGGCCCATGTCATCAAAGAACTTGGGTTGCCAACACTCGTTATTTCCCACAATAAAACACTGGCAGCCCAACTGTTCGGAGAGTTTAAGAGTTTATTTCCCTATAATGCCGTTGAGTACTTTATTTCCTACTATGACTACTATCTCCCGGAAGCATACATTCCTGAAACCGATACTTATATAGAAAAAGAAGCAGATATTAACGAAGACATTGAAAGACTGAGGCTTAGAACTACCTCTTCACTCCTTTCCCGGGATGATGTTATTGTTGTAGCAAGTGTTTCGGCAATCTACGGACTTGGTGATCCTGAAGATGTGCTTGAACTTTACTTAGTCCTTGAAGTAGGTCAGCAAATTGGTTTAAAAAACTTAATTGAAAGGTTGGTAGACCTCCAGTATACGCGGAACGATGTTGACCTGAAGAGAGGAAACTTTAGAGTAAGGGGTGGTAGAATAGATATTGTCCCCGCTTACGAAGATTATATTGTAAGAATTGAAGTGCCTGATAAAACCATTGAATCAATCAAGATTGTAGATTTATTGACCAACAAGGTTTTGCAAGTTAAGGATAAAATCGTGATTTATCCCGCAGGGCACTGGGTGACCACAAAAAGCAAATTAGAAAGGGCTATAGAATCAATAAAACAGGAGCTTGAGGAAAGGCTTGAGGAACTCTACAGACAGGGAAAAATTCTGGAAGCGCAACGTTTGGAAAGGAGAACAAAATTTGACTTGGAAATGTTAAAAGAAGTGGGATATTGCCCTGGAATAGAAAATTATTCCAGACATTTATCGGGAAGGAAACCGGGTGAAAGGCCATTTTGCCTCATTGACTACTTCCCGGACGAGTACTTAACGATAATAGATGAATCTCACGTTACAATCCCTCAGCTTATGGCAATGTACAATGGTGACAGGTCCAGAAAAGAAACACTCGTGGAGTATGGCTTCCGTTTACCAAGCGCTCTCGATAATAGACCGCTGAAATTTGAAGAGATTGAAGAACTCTGGGATAAGGTGCTTTTTGTTTCTGCAACGCCCGCTGAGTACGAAATAAAGAAATCCAACGGGATAGTGGTAGAACAGATAATAAGGCCCACTGGCCTTGTAGACCCAGAGATAATAGTTAAACCATCTTCCAACCAGGTCGAAGATATGATAGAAGAAATAAGAAACGTTGTAGAAAGGGGAGAGAGAGTTCTGATTTCTACAATAACAAAAAGAACCGCCGAGGATCTTGCTGAATACTTAACCACATTGGGGTTCAGGGTGAAATATCTTCATTCGGAAATTGATGCACTGGAGAGAGTAGAAATAATCCGAGGCCTTAGACTTGGAGAGTTTGATGTGCTCGTTGGAGTAAATCTTTTGAGAGAGGGGCTTGACCTCCCAGAGGTCTCTCTCGTTCTTATAACTGATGCAGATAAAACTGGTTTTTTAAGGTCGGAGACTGCTTTAATCCAAATGGCTGGAAGAGCTGCGAGGAATGCCTGCGGGAGGGTCGTACTTTACGCTGATGTTATCACTGATGCAATGGAAAGGGCCATAAAAGAGACTAACCGGCGAAGAGAAATTCAAATGGCATATAATCGTGAACACAATATTGTTCCTCAAACCATTAGGAAGACTCCAGAAGAAATTATAAGAACAACGATCGTAGCCGATGAAAGGATAATAAAGAAAAGTGATGAAGATGATATAGAGAAAGAGGTAGCCGAATTGAAATCGATGTTTACTATATACGAGGTTATAGAGGAACTGGAAAGACGAATGTTCAAGGCTGCCAGTTTGTTGGACTTTGAAAAGGCTGCAAAATATAGAGATACCATAAAACAGATTAAAAACGAGTTAGAGAAAAAGGAGAAAAAAGTTGCAAAAGCATCGAAAAAGGGAACCAAATAGTTCGATAGAAATTTCAATTGTTGGTGGCGGGTTTGACGTTGTAGGTTTGCCGTACCATGTTGACTTCGCTCCCGGAAGTTACATTTTTTTAAAGTATCCAGAAGTAGAAGAAGAACTCCTCGTTAAAGTAAGAGGATTTTCAAAAAAAGTTGCTGGAAAAATTCTCGATCGCTTCAGAATTGCTGGGAATGATGAGATTATCTCAACGATGAAAAAAATAACAAAGGGATTCCTTTTTGAAAACAACCTTAGAGACGTTAAAATCGTAAAAGAGGAGTTTGATATAGGGAAGGGGATTATCACTTTTAAATTCACTGCCGAGCGAAAGCTAAAACTTGACAAGGTCGCAGCGGCTCTATCCAAAATTTTACACGTTCGTGTCGAGTTTCAGCAAATTGGAGCCCGCGATTTGGCCAGAATTACTGGCGGTGTCGGAATTTGTGGATTCGAAATATGTTGTAGAAGATTTCTTAAAATACTCCCTTCAGTTACTCTTGAAACTGCTAAAGAACAATTCATTTTTGCCTCTCCCGATAGAATTTCTGGTATATGTGGCAGGTTGAGATGCTGTCTGAGATATGAGCTCGAATATTATAGAGATCTCAAATCCAAGTTTCCTGAAATTGGAAGTGTCATTGAAACTGATAAAGGACCTGGTAGAGTTGCTGAAATTAACTATTTGGCAAAAAAAATAAAACTTCAATTTGGTGATGGAACAGAAGAAGAAATGGATTGGAACCCGGTGGGAGTTGAAAGCTTTGAAGGGGAGCAAGATGAAGTTTAAAGAAACTTTTAAGAAATTTTTCAAAAGTAAAGTGGCAAAAATTCTTCTTATCGCCATTTTTACGGGGGTATTTCTTTCAGTTTACTCCCTTATTGCAATTGTATTTGCCGATCGTATAATTCTTGAAAAATATGTTGGTTCAAGAAAAACGACCGAAGTACCCTATTTGTCGGGCCTTAAAGTTGAAGAATGCGTAAGTTTACTAAATGAAAAAGGACTAAAATGGAATGTAGTGGGCTCAGGAAAATACGTATGGAAAACCGAACCCCCGGCAGGAATGCTAGTTAAAGAGGGAAGAATAATTCACCTTTATCTTACTGATAACCCTCGCGGAGGAACTCCTTAACCATTTCATCTATACGCTTTACTTGCACAAGAAGTGACTCAAGCTCGTCAAGGGGAAGCATACTGGAAGCGTCAGATAGGGCATTCTTCGGCTCGGGATGAGTTTCAACAAATAGACCATCTATACCTATGGAAACGCCTGCTCGTGCAAGAGGGAAAATAAACTCGGGGTTGCCACCTCGTGGATCTTTCGAAGGTATTCCATAAACTCTCACAGTGTGGGTTACATCAAAGATGACAGGGTAACCCGTATCCCTCATAGTCTTTAGCGAACGCATATCTACAATGATATTATGGTAGCCAAAGAAGGTTCCTCTTTCCGTTAGTAGAATTTTCGTGTTTCCTGTGCTTTCAATCTTTTTTACAACATTTTTTATATCCTGCGGCGCGAGAAATTGCCCCTTCTTGACATTGATTACTTTTCCTGTCCTTGCAATCTCTAAGGTCAATCGAGTCTGCATACATAAAAAGGCGGGTATCTGAATAACATCAAGCACTTGAGCGGCGATTGGCACTTCATCTGGATAATGAACATCGGAAAGTACAGGTACATTGAACTCTCTTTTCACCTTTTCAAGGATTTTTATTCCCTTTTCCACACCAGGGCCATAATAGTATTCAACTGAGGATCTATTATCCTTGGCATAGGAGGATTTGAAAATGAAAGGAATCTCTAATTTTTCCGTGATCTTCCTGATTTTCTCAGCAATCTTAAGAGTTGTATCTTCACTTTCAATAACGCATGGCCCCGCAATCAAAACAATGGGATTGTTTCCCCCGATTTTAATGTTTCCAACTTCTATCTCCTTTGTCATTTTGTGACTCCTATTAGTTTGTAAATAATCTCTTCTGGTACCGAGTGTCTCTTGAATTCTTTAACAATACTTGAAACATCGTATTCAATGTACTTAACTTCAAAATGCCCATTTTCTAAAATTCCATAGGTAGGATACCTATCTTTCCCCCGTGGGAAACCGAGACTACCAGGATTAAAAATGGTGACATTGTCCATCTGTAAACTTCCACTCTGGTGAGTATGTCCATAAAGGATAATATCCACGGGCTTATTGGGTAGCATTTTTTCTTTTATAGTCTTTCGATCTTGGTCAAAAGTGACGTAATCTCCAAGGGGATCCTTAGCTGAAGAGTGATAAAGGAGCAGAGAATGCTTGTCAATCACAATTTCTTGTGTTAGTGGGAGAGCTTTAAGAAATTCAGCATTTTCAATTGAAAGATTATACTTAAAATAGTCCCTCACTTCATAGGTAATTTTCCTAAACTCTTCCGTTGTCCCGGGACAGTCTATATCCAGGGCAACGCTATAATCATGGTTTCCCATTACACAATAATTTGCCTTTTCTCTTACTATAGAAGTAACTTCATCGGGGAAAGGACCATAATCAACAAGATCCCCGAGGCATATCATAAGGTCATAACTTTCTAACTTTAGAACTTTTTCGAGAGGAAAGATGTTTCCGTGAATATCTGATAATATAAGTATCCTCATTTTACTCCCACTCTATTGTTGCCGGAGGTTTCGTCGAAACGTCGTATACAACCCTGTTTACTCCATGTACATTGTTCAATATACTTGTAGAGATTTCCGCAAGAACCTCGTAAGGCATCCTATACCAGTCCGCAGTCATTCCGTCTACGCTAACAACTGCCCTTATTGCTATTACATTCTCATAGCTTCTTTTATCGCCCTTAACCCCGACGGTTTTAACCGGAAGAAGGACAGGAAATACTTGCCATATTTCATCATAGAGGCCGTGCCTTTTTATAATAGATTCCACAATATAATCGGCATCTTGAATTATTTTAACCTTTTCTGGAGACACCTCCCCGATAATCCTGACTGCCATGCCAGGTCCCGGAAAAGGGTGCCTCTTAAGAATCTCATCAGGAACGTTTAGAAGCTTCCCGAGTTTTCTCACTTCATCTTTAAAAAGTTCTCTGAGGGGTTCAATTAATTTCAAATGTAACTTTTCAGGCAAGCCACCAACATTGTGATGGGACTTAATCACCTCAGAGGGTCCAACAACTGAGGTAGATTCAATAACATCCGGATACAGAGTTCCCTGGGCAAGAAACTCAAATTTTATGCCAATTTTCTGCGCTTCACGTTCAAATACCTCGATGAACTTTCTTCCTATTATCTTTCTCTTTCTCTCAGGGTCTTCGATGCCTTGAAGGGCATCGAAGAATTGAGAAGAAGCGTCTACAATTCTCAAGTTAGGATTATGTCCAAAATATTTCAAAATTCTCTCCCTCTCCCCCTTTTTAAGCAAGCCCGTATCAACAAAAATGGGGTAGTAATTATTTCCAATGGCTTTATCGAGAAGGTAAGCAACGACCGATGAATCAACTCCCCCAGATAAAGCTAAGAGGACTTTCGAAGAGCCAACCTTTGCACGAATTTCACTAATTTTCTGACTCAAGAAATCTTCGAGATTCCAGCTATCGGAGGCACCGCAAATCTTTTTTACAAAATTACCAAGTAAAATAAAACCATCTTCAGTATGGGCGACCTCTGGGTGGAATTGAACTCCATAGATCCGCTTCTCTGGATTCTCAATAACAGCGAAAGGGGAGTTATCTGTCGATCCGCTCACAACAAAACCTTCGGGCAGATTCCTTACCACGTCCCCATGAGACATCCATACGGTACTACCATCTCTGACTCCTTCCAGTAAAGCTGAATCGTTTTTCAAAATTTTCAATTTCTGAAACCCATATTCTCTGCTTTCGGCAGGCTCGACTTTTCCCCCAAAGAGATACGCAATTGCTTGGAGGCCATAGCAAATTCCCAAAACTGGGAGTCCCATGTCGAATATTTCTCGAGAGGGTAAAGGGGCATTCTTATCATATACACTGGAAGGGCCACCCGAAAGGATTATGCCTTTTACATTTTCTCCTAAGGTTTCCGGTGTTGTCCAATATGGTAAAATTTCCGAATATGTTCCAATTTCTCTAACTCTTCTTGCGATAAGCTGAGTATACTGGGAGCCAAAGTCAAGGATTACTATTTTTTCTTTCAATACCACCTTCTCCCTTTTGGCAACTGGTTTTTAATTTTTCCGTTTACGTAGAGTCCACTACCCAAGTAATCATCACCACACTTAACTATCACCTGCCCATTTTCCACATTGCTTGAATTCATAAAGAGGTCTTTCCCTTCCAGATAATCCTCAACTTGTTCTGGACTTATTTCCAATACGTTTCTCGTTGCATATTTGCCAAAAATCTGGATTCCTGCGGTTGTTAATTTATATCCATCTCGGTAAACCCTTACAAGCCTGATGCCTCTCCTTGAGAAATTTTTTATGGGAAAGGCGTAGGCTTCATCAGACATAATCCACAAATCACCCGCTAAAACCAGCTTCCAATTAGTGAAAACCTCTTCTGGAATCCCAAACCTGTTTTTTATCTCTTTTAGAATCTTCTCAACCATCTTTGATTATACCAATTTTAAAGCAGTCCTCAAGTTTATTCTAATTTCGAAGCTGAAGTTTGACATTCTTAAAAAGTCCGTTTAAAATTCAAGTTTGATAGAGGAGGTGATTATGGCTTTTCCAACGGTTAGACCAGGTATCGGATGGTTCACAATCCCTGAAATGTTCGAAAGGTCACATAGATTGTATAAAGAGAGGATGGCCCTCATGATGAGGGAGGGCGAAGATTGGATTACTTTTACGTACGATGACATGTATGACCATGTTACCCGTCTTGCTAAATATTTAAAAGAAGAGCTTGGGCTTAAGAAAGGTGATAAGGCTGCAATTATTGGCGACAATTCCCCCTATTGGGCTATAACCTATTTTGCCTACCACTGGCTGGGTTTAACTGTTATTCCCGTTGATGCACGACTTAAACCCCCAGAGATTAAATTTATATTGAAGGATTCGGAGGCTGTTCTAATAACTGCACAAGAAAGATTTCTTGAAGACATCATAGAAATCCAGAAAGAGGTTCCAACTCTGAAATATATAATCTCTAAGCAGCCTAACAAGTTTAATATTACATCCCTTAAAGATATCTTCCAGAAAGTGAAGACAGGGATACCGAGAGAGAATGTTGCTTTTGAAGACCTTGCAGTAATCCTTTACACATCGGGAACCACAGGAATTTCCAAAGGAGTAATGCTTTTACATAAAAATATAATGTCTGATGTTGATTCACTTTACCAGTGTCTCGAATATGGGCCTGGAGACACCTTTTTCTCCGTTTTGCCTATTCACCATGTCTACGAACAAACTTGTGGGCTTGTAGTTCCAATCGCAGGAGGCGCTACTATTGCATATGCAAGTTCGCTTAAATCAAAGGTAATGATAGAAGAGATGCAGTATGTGAAACCCACTGCAATGCTTGTCGTTCCTTTATTACTTGAAAAAATCGTAGAAGGAATATTCAAGAATGTTGAAAAATCTGGTATTTTAACGAAAGCGGTTTTTACCGGTTTAAGAGGAACCTCAAAGGCTTTGGATACTTTCTTGAAAGGAAAAGCCTCTAAAACTTTATTCAAGAGTATCAGAGCTAAACTCGGAATGGATAACCTTAGATACTTAATATCAGGTGGGGCTGCTCTTCCCAGATGGGTATCAAAGGCACTTGAAGAAATGGGGTTTCCTATTCTACAGGGTTATGGGCTCTCGGAAACATCTCCTGTCATTACGTTGAATCCCATCTGTTGTCCCAAGAACGAAAGTGTTGGATTACCAATACCCTATGCTGAGATTAAGATTCATGAACCCAATGAAGAAGGTATTGGAGAAATTGCAGTAAAGGGACCCATGGTAATGGCTGGTTATTATAAAAATGAAGAAGCCACAAAAGAGGTATTTACCGAAGATGGATGGTTCCTCACAGGAGACTTAGGCTATATAGATAAAGATGGTTATGTCTATATAACTGGAAGAAAGAAAAATGTGATTGTAACAGCAGGTGGAAAGAATGTATATCCGGAGGAAATTGAAACCGCTCTGTTGAGATCACCATACATTGCTGAAGTCCTGGTACTCGGAGCCTTTGACCCTGAAAGCAAAAAAGAAGAAGTCCATGCGATTGTGTATCCCAACTTTGAAGCAGTTCAGCAGTATTTCGAAGAGCAGGGAATTAAAAACCCAACAATTGACGACATATACAGGCTCATTGATAGGGAAATCGACACCTACTGCAATGATCTTGCAGAATACAAAAGGGTGAAAAAATTTACTATTCGTGAAGAGGAATTTCCAAAAACCACTTCGATGAAGATAAAACGTTACCTGTTTCAGCAGCAATACAGGGACACAAAGAAAAAGTAGGGCTAAAGGTTCAAATCTCTGGCTTAATAACTTGGCTGTAAGCAATATTCAACGTTATAATAAAATGCCTTTAGCAAGTTATTAAGCTTAGTTACCTTCGATACTACTAATTACGAGCTTTATTTCGTGTAATAAGTGAGCAGGGTTTTTGATGGGGAAATGTAATTTTTCTATCACATCTTCGGAAGGCAGATTTTTAATCCTTAGGCCCGCAAGTCTTTCTCTAAGAAGAGAATTGTTTTCAATCGGATATTTTACACCTTTTGTACACTTTAGAACCGCATATGCCCACGGTATATCAAGGGCTTTAGCTACATCTTCAGCAGCTATGCCATAATAATGAACTAAAGTCTCAGCGTCATTACCCTCTTTAACCATTTTGTAGGCGAGCTTTGCAATCCCTCCAGCAGTGTGGACCTTCATTTCTCTGACTTCCTCCTTCGCAAGCTCTTCTATTTTCTTAATCTTTTCCATGGCAAGTGTAGGATCAGCTCTTAAAATATTCCTTACCGTGTTTCTCGTAAGTCCAACTCTTCTCGCTATTTCATCTTCTGTTTTCAGATATTCATCTCTGAGGACCACAACGTAAGCAGCCCTTGCCAGACTTGGAAGCCATGTAAGAGTCCTATACTCTGCCAGTTTGTTTAACCCTCCTAAGAGATCTACAGCCTTGAAAAAGACCCGACTTACAAGATATTCAAGGTCTTTTTCATTCATTTCTGTTTGTGGTAACCCTGTAATCTCAATTACCATAATCTAACCTCCTATTGGCTCACCAATTTTCACAAGACCGGTATCTATGATTTCAAGAAAATGTGTTCTCGTGTCATGACCACACATTCTACACCCATCTATCCTGAACAATCTTACAATTTCACCCAATTCTTTTTTATACAATCTCGCCTTATAAATCGAATCAATCAACTCCTTAGCCAGTACCATGGTTCCGTCAACTATGTGTCCTACCGCATATCCGCCAGCAGCTTCAGCGGTTAATTCTTCATGCCCACTTCTTTTTTGGGATACGAATAGAGCAGTCTGATACCACTTTTTCATATAATTATACATTCTCCTGACCACTGCCCGTGCCATCATTTCCTTATTTTCGAAGAGTCCAGTAATAGAGTCAACAATCGTGAATTTAACTTTATAGGTTTTAATTGCGTATGTTAAAGTTGCGAGTAAATCCGGTATATTTTCCCTAATCCGAGTGGAAGAGGCTGCATCTATCAGAATTATATTATCTTGAAACTCGTCAAAATTTAAACCCATTGCTATTGCCCTTAACCTTAGCGAAGCAACTACGAAATTCGCAGGCGATTCTACGGTGATGAAAGCTACTTTATCACCTTTACTGGCCCTATAGACCGTAAATTGCTCCACCATCAATGATTTTCCTGTGTCCGAAACGCCAGTAATGTTCATTACAGAGTAAGAAGGAATCCCTTTTAAAGATTTCTTCTCAAGACGATTCTTTACAGATTCTACTATATAAAATAAATCATCAAGCCCTTCAATTCCCGTTGAAACTCCATAGATTTCAGGTGCTTTTTCAAGCGCCTGTGAACCTGTATAGATAGCCGTTAGATCAGGCTCTATTTTTTGCTGGTCTTCTTTGTATTCTTCGGGCATAACTCGCTCCTTTTTTAAATGTTAATGTAAAGTAATAGGAGAATCAACATCTTTCCAAATCTCATTTGACAAGCTGGTTAGATATCTTTTAACGAATTGGTAAATTCTTGTAATAATTCCAAAACTTATTGCTAATCCTAAATGCTTCTCTAAGCAATTAAAACATAGTTAAATTCAATCCTCTACAATTAATCCATCTCGTATTCTGATGATTTTCTGAGCCCGCTTGGCTACCTCGTAGTCATGGGTGACAACAACAATCGTCCTGCCGTCTTTATGAAGTTCGTCAAAGATATTCAGGATCTCCGAAGCAGAAACGGAATCCAAGTTCCCTGTTGGTTCATCGGCAAGGATTATTTTGGGATCATTGGCCAGGGCCCTTGCGATAGCTACCCTTTGCCTTTCGCCACCTGAAAGTTCTGTGGGTTTGTGATTTATTCTATGTCCAATTCCCAACCTCTTCAACAATCTTGTTGCTTTATCCCTTCTTTCCTTAGGTGGAACTTTCGCATAAATCATGGGAAGTTCAACATTTTCAACAGCAGTAAATCTGGGAAGGAGGTTGAAATTTTGAAATACAAACCCAACCTTTTTTCTCCTTATTTCTGCAAGTTTATCTTCATCCAGGCTCTGAACCGGAATACCTTCAAAATTGTAAATACCAGAGGTAGGGGTATCAAGGCACCCAATGATGTGCATTAAAGTGGATTTACCAGAACCAGATGGACCCATGATAGAAATGTACTCACCCTCATGGATCTCTAAGGAGATTCCCCTCAAAACCTCTACGGGAACCTCATCTAAAAAATAGGTTTTTTTGATGTCAATAAGCTCTATTAAAGGTTTCATTCTCGGCTCTCAAATCTTTTTGTGGGCTGTTTTCCTTCAAATACCTTTCTTTTAATTTCGAATTTTACTTTTTGACCATCTTTTAGGATCCTCAAGCGGCTATAAGGTCCAACGGCGATGGTATCACCTTCGGAGACGCCTTCAAGAATTTCTGCTTCATTAGAAGCAATAGCTCCAATCTTTACAAAGGTCTTATAAACTTTTCCACCTTTTATTAAGAAAAGATAATCTTCGCCTGTCTTTTCTTTCCCAAGAGCCTGGACCGGTACTTTCAGTACCGAATCTTTTCTACTTACAATTATCTCGCAGGTGGCGGACATTCCCGGATACAAAATACCGGTATCTACAACTGCCACTTCAACAGAATACTGCACCCCACTGGTAGTTGTAGTAGAGGCTCCCTGGTAAGGAGCGGCAGATATTGCCTTTACAATCCCTCTAAAGTTTTTATCAGGATAGGCTGTAACCTTAATATTAACTGGTTGTCCTTCTTTTACTTTCACGATCTCTGATTCATCCACGTAGGCATTAACTTTCATTTTTGAGAGCTCAGCAATTGTCATTATTACAGTAGCAGGATTGTTAACCGTTCCCATTACGACGATTTCACCCGCTTCCTTATTTAGACTAATTACCTTGCCCGTTATTGGAGATGTAATCACAGTCTTACTGAGTTGATACTCAGCGTCCTTTAAGGAGTAGTAAGTTGATTGATACTGGGCTTTTAAGCTTTCAAGTTGCAACCTGGAATTTTCATAATCGGTTTCTGCAACAAGACCTTTTTCATAGAGATTTTTAATCCTTTCAAAATCCTTTTGCGCTTTGTCAAGCTTACTTTTTAGATCGTTTAAACTCATTTTAAGGCTATTTACTTTTGCCTCGTAAGATTGCTTGTCTATGAGGCAAAGAGTATCGCCTTTTTTCACGTAATCTCCTAATCTAACGTAAATCTTCTCAATTCTCCCCATTATATCGGAACCGATGTCGACCTGTTTTTCAGCTTTGATTTCGCCATCAGCACGAACCACTTCCTGAATGTGCCCTCGTGTAACAATTTGGGCCTCAAGTAAGGGAACATTTTTATTCGATTTTGCAACATTCGCACCAACTATGATAGCAAGGACTACCACTATCCCGGTTATGATAGCTATTCTCTTTGCTTTCATCTAATAACCTCCATTCCTGTAAGGTACGACAAATTTTCAATGTTTATTAAATAATTATATTTTGCCTCTATTAAACCCACTTCGCTCTGTAGATAACTGGTTTCAGCATCCATTAACTGTAAAAGGGAAATTATCCCTTCTTTATACTGTTCCCTTGCGAGGGAATAGGCTGCCTCCGACTGTTCGAGCCTCAACTTTGCCAACTCAAAGGTTTTTGAATTGAAAAGAAGATCTTCGTAAGCATTTTTGACTTTTGCTAATACTTCAAGGATTGTTTTCTTGTATCTGTAAGTATAGGCCCTTTCGAGTTGTGACCTTTGTGCAACAGCAAAGGGGTAACTTAGTAAGTTTATATAAGCCTGAATCGTCCACTGTTCTCTTTCACTATACTCCTGAAGATTTTGGGGTAAACCGTTCCCAGAATAATACCATGTTTTACCAAAGGAAATTTGTGGAACGAAAGAAAGAGAAGTGTAAAGTAAATTGACCCTGCTGGAATGCATGAGGGCAGAATAGCTTTTAATTGAAAAATTGTTCCTTAAAGCATTTTCAAGGTAAAACTCTTTTTCTCTTATTTGAAAACTATCCAGTTGTGGTTCATAGTCTTCCAGAACGACGGCAACATTGCCGCTAAGTCCGAGTAGAGATTTTAGTTGTTCGAGGCTTTTTAAATAAGCGTTTTGGGCGCTTAAAAGATTTATCTCAGCATTTTTAATCTCTATTTCGCCTTTGAGAGAATCGGTTTTCGATACCATTCCCAGTTTATAACGCTCCACAATTAGTTCATAATAGAGCCTGCTTCGCTCCAATGCTTTAGTATATGCCTCCATAGTTTTTTTCAATTTTAATGTATTTAAATAAACCGTTTTTAAATTTAGCAGTAGCTGACGCCTCGCATCTTCTTGGTTTAAAAAAGTGTTCCTGAAATCAAAGTATGAGCCCACTGCCTTGAAAAGATTATTTGTAGAAAGTAAAGTAGCGCTTAAGGTAAGATTAGAACTATACTGTGGAGTTGGAAAGGAAGCAGGTGGATTCTGGTAAGTTACCTCATTTTTGGTTATTGAAAAGTCAGCAATTCCAATGGCGCTTGCAATGTTTCCTGCGAAGCCGTAAGCAGATGCGTTTTTGCTGAATTTTATCTCCCTGTATGCCGGTGAGAATCTTTCAGCAATCTGTAAAAGGTTTTCATACCTAAGGATAACCGTATCTGGCTTACTTAGTGAAATTATTAGCGAGATTAAGAACAATTTCATCTTATCCTCCTTACCATTAATAATGGGTGAACAATTAAAATATAGGAAAGCCAGAGAATGCCTACAATTGTAAAAGCTTGTTCCTTTTTCACTTTGGCATACTTTTCAAGGCCCAATGCAGCAACTGTCAAGGCAAAAAGTGTAAAAAGGTCAACCTGACTGGCAACAGTAGCTAAATAACTGGTTTTGCTGGCAAAAAATACACCTAAGTCGATTCTAACCAGCGGATTTTTAGTGATTAATGCAACGGGCAATTTTATTAACGTTGAAAGGGAGGATATATAACTGGAGAAAGAGAAAATAGTAAAGGATTTTGAATATGGCAATTCTCCACCGAAAATCGGAACAGCTATGTTATATATCAGTGCAAGTAGGGCAACCTTTAAGGGATAAAAAATTAGAATTGTTACAAGGCCGAAGATAATTCGTCTCGGTGAATTTAATATCAGTAAAGCATTCGATTTTTGGTCTTCAGGAAGCTCAGCAACACGTTTCATCGCATTTGAAAGAATCTCCTCTCTCAAAAGAAGCTGAATTCCGACAAAGAAGAGTAGACTTAACAGGAGACCCATAAAAAGGGGAGCCCAGGGCTTTTGTTCCTCTTCAAAAACTTTATCAGGTTCGTAAATTATCCTTATCAAATTTCTCATAATTTATCTTTTTATTCGTACCTTAACGCTTCAACAGGATTGAGCTTTGCTGCTTTCCTTGCAGGGTAAATGCCAAAAAATAAACCCACGGCTGAGGAAAAACCTAACCCAATTATTATACTCCATAGAGGAATAGAAGCGGGGAGTGGAGTGAGAAGAGAAACCACTTTACCGAAAATTAAACCAATCACAACACCTATAAGACCTCCGATAGTGGTGAGCAAAATGGCCTCTATTAGAAATAGAAGCAGAATATCCTTTGGTGTGGCTCCAACCGCCTTTCTCACACCAATTTCTCTCGTCCTTTCAGTCACTGATACAAGCATGATGTTCATAATTCCGATGCCGCCTACAATAAGTGCCATTGAGGCTATTGCGATCATAGCAATAAATATACCACCTGTAATTTGCTTGTATGCTGAGATCAACATTTCTGATGTGTTCAAGAAAAAGTTGTTATCTTCCGTAAACCTTATACCTCTTCTGGCTCTCAAAAGACTTTCTATGGCCTCTATTCCTTTCTCAAGGGGCACATCATCTCTTATTTTGACTACAATTTGAAGGCTTCTGAATATTCGGTAGGGCCCGAACCTTCCTCGTATAGGGAAATACTTTAAAACTGTCGTAATTGGGAGCAACATTACATTATCCATATTTTGTCCAAAGAGCTGTCCCTTTGGCTTCAAGACCCCTATTATAATGAATTTGTATTTATCAATCCATATCTCCTTCCCAATAGGATCTTCCTTAGGGAAAAGTCTCTGTTTAATGAAATCACCGATAATCACTGTATTTGTCTTATACAGAACGTCATTCTCAATAAAAGGCCTTCCAGAAGCTAATTCATACCCGGATATTGCTATGTAGTCTGGTTCTACTCCTTGAGGGTCTGCATCAACAGTTTTTTCTTTGTACCTCACCGTAATTGATCTTACAGGCTGAACCGCAGATACAAGTTCTACTTCATCTAAATTCCTGATTGCCTTGGCATCCTCTATGGTTAAATCAGGAGTCTTCATAAGCTTCCGTATTTCTTCTGGGGTTAACCTGCCTGTGAGAACCCACTTGTACTTTTGAACATATACTGTAGAAGTCCCAAGACCACCAAGCACCTTGTAAACGTATTTATTGATGCCATCAATTACCGAAACCATTGCAATGACCGTAGATACTCCCACAATTATTCCAAGAGTGGTAAGTAAAGAACGGAGCTTATTGCTGTTAAAAGTCAACCACGCCGATTTCAATAACTCGATAAACCCATTCATTTTACCTCCAAATATATTGACGTAATTATAAGTCAGTTTGTTCGCATTAAAAATAATTTTGGGATTTTGGTTTAAAATTTTCTTGTGAATATTAAAATTTTGGCAAGTGAGAGTCTCGGAGTTAGGTCGTACTGTACTTATGTAGAGACTAAGTCACTGAAGGTAATCATAGACCCTGGATGCGCTCTTGGCCCTAATAGATTTAACCTTCCACCGCATAAGCAAGAAGTTGAATCCCTTTGGGAATGCTGGGAAAGAATAAACGAATATTTGAAAAAAAGCGATTTTGCCATTATAACCCACTACCATTATGACCACCACCACTACAGGAATGCAAATCTTTATGAAGGAAAAACTCTTTTTGTTAAGGATTTTTCAACTCTAAATCCAAGACAAAGAAGGAGAGCTGAGAAGTTTCTTGAGAAATTGAAATTACCGAGAGCAGTAGTTGTTGCAGATGGAAGGAATTTTTATTTCGGAGATACAGAAATTGAATTTACTAAGGCACTGCCTCATGGATATGGAAGACAAGATATCAAGGTAATCGGAGTTTATATCAAAGAAGACAAGGAAAGCATGTTTTACACATCTGACATTTCTGGGGTCTTGGAGGACACTCTCGTTGATTTTTTAAAAAACAAACAAATCACCACGTTAATTTTTGATGGATTCCCGCTATATATAAAGGGGCCTGTCTTAAAAAATAAATGGTTCTTTGATTCCCTCAAAAAACTTGACTTCTTAATACGAACGTGCAACATAAAAAATCTTATTATTGACCATCATTCTTCCAGAACTTCAGATTGGAAAAAGTATTACGAAGAAATTTTAAGTAACAAAAACCTCAATTTTGTAGGAACAGCCGCTGAATTTCTTAAAATTGAGCCCAAATACTTGGAATCAATGAGAAGGACCCTTTTTGCCCAGAAGTAGATTTTTCCAGCTGTCTATAAAATTCCGTATCTGAAATTTAAGGCGTGACCACTTCAAAATGATAACGAGTATTGTCCATAACGATACCCGAATAAACCATAGCTTATCCAGCAAGTAGATGGTCCTGAAACCTAAAAGAATATAAAGAAAGTGAAACGCCTGGTTTACTTCCAGGTTCCTTGTTAGAAAAACAGCTAAAAAATTAAATATAAGAACCAATATGAAGAACTTAAAAGAATAAAACCCGAGAGCATAACAGTACAAAAAAATAGTTATATAAAAAGCTGTATCCACCCATCCATCCCATTTCCCAAGATACCCCATTCTTTTACTTTTGCGGGCAAAAAATCCATCGAATACATCGGTAAACCAGGCAATAAAAACCATTATCATGAATATATCAAGAGATACTTCTCTATCTGGAATAAGTGATAACATAAAGAGAACAACAATACCCCTTATTAAGGTTAAAAAATCTGCAATCACATACCCATATTCGTAAATAAAACTCACTGAAGAAATTGTAACACTCGTAAGCAGAACTTTCAAGGGTTTTATTTTACGCAGTGGAGCTGTTAAAATTAAAAATATGGTAGACAAGTTAAAGGTAAATTTTGGGGATCACACTTTAATAATGGGCATCTTAAATGTTACACCCGACTCCTTCTACGATGGCGGAAAATACAACCTCACTGATTCAGCCTTAAAAAGGGCAGAGGAGATATTGAGGGAAGGCGCAGACATCATCGATATAGGAGGAGAGTCTTCACGACCCGGAGCTGACCCTGTTACCCTGCAGGAGGAGCTCGACAGGGTAATTCCCGTGATTGAAAAGTTAAAAGGATTCCCTATACCAATATCCATTGACACTTACAAATCCCAAGTAGCTGAGGAGGCATGTAAGAACGGTGCTTCAATAATTAACGACATTTCGGGGCTGACTCAGGATGAGAGGATGGTGGAAGTAGCAAAGAAATATGGTACTTACATTATAATCATGCACATGAAAGGCACCCCTAAGAATATGCAGATTAATCCAACCTACACCAATGTTATTGAAGAAATTAAGGAGTTCCTTCAAAGACAGGCTAATTATGCAATGAAAAGAGGTATATCCAGAGATAGAATTATAATTGACCCTGGCATAGGTTTTGGGAAAAATTTAGAACATAACCTTGAAATTTTAAAAAAAATTGACGAATTCAAGAAAATGGGATTTCCTTTACTGGTGGGTCATTCGAGAAAGTCTATGGTAGGGATACTTTTGGGAAATGTTCCACCTGATGAGAGGCTTTATGGTACCCTTGGCATAAGTGCTTATCTTATATTTAAAGGGGTTAACATTATTAGAGTCCATGATGTCAAACCCCATGTTGAATTAAGAAAAGTGGTTGAGGCTTTAAAATGATGAGAAATTTTACTAAATTCTTATTTACACTCTTAATTTTATTGGGATGTAGCGGTTCAAAGAATGAAAGTTATAACGATGCCCTTTTGAGGGTTAAAAACTTTCTTGCTTTTACGGATTCGGCTACGAAAAGTTCAACATCCATTCACCAGCTTCAGTATTATTTGGCTCAATCCAGAGATTCCCTGCAGACAAAAATTATACCCTATCTTGATTCAATCAGTAGAAACCTTAACGAGACTCAAACAAAGAATATTAAAACTTTGAAAATCTACTTGGAACTGTACTTAAAAGAATCTAAAAGCGCGGAAGACATAAGTAAGCTGGAAAAGATGAGGAAAGAAGTTGAAAAAATTTTAGAGGAGGCAAAGGCAAAATGAATATTGTCTCAAGGGAAGAAGCTTTAAAGTGGGTTGAGGAGTATATAGGCAAAAGAAACCTTATTAAACACATGCTTGCTACAGGAGCCTGTATGAAATACCTTGCTAAGAGACTCGATGAAAATGAAGATCTTTGGGAACTTGCGGGTTTGCTACACGATATAGATTATGAGAGAACTATAGATAATCCTGAGCAGCATGGCTTTGTAAGCGTCGAGATTCTGAAAAACAAAGGACTTGACAATCAAATCATATTTGACGCAATTTTGGCCCATTGCAATAAGAAACCTTTAGAGAAGAGCATTGAGAAAGCTATATATGCAGTAGACCCCGCAACGGGATTTATCGTAGCCTGTGCACTGATGCACCCTTCAAAATCCCTTGATGGTCTGGATTTAGACTTTATGATGAAGAGATTTAAGGAGAAGAGATTTGCAGCAGGAGCCTCGCGCGAACAAATGAAAAGTATTGAATCACTTGGACTAACCCTCCAGGAATTTTTAGAAATTTGCCTTGAAGCAATGAAATCAATAAAGAACGAACTTGAACTTTAATGTTATATGTAATAAGCCTGCTGGTTTTCCTGTACAGTGAGAGTTTTCTAAATAGTCTATTAGCTTTTAAGAATTTTGATCTTGAGAAGGGAGATAGCCTTTTAAATGTGGCCTTTTTTGAAGCTGATAACTTTTTAAAAAATGACATTTTGTTAATAAAAGAAATACTGGCTCGATATCGAAGTAAAGAGGAAATAAAAACCATTGCTGAATATTACCTTAGATATTATTTCGGTGATTCATTAAAAGACGCATCCCTTGATAGACTGAAAGAGGCTAAAAGCGATTTAACAAATTACCTGAAACTCCTGGATTGTCTTTTAGAAGAAGGTAAAAGCTTTCGTACCTGTAAGAATTTCATTGATACTATGAGCGACACTCTATTAATCTTTCATAGTTCTATTCTAATGTTTAAGAAATTCCATAGAACCCAATTAACAGAATGCCTCGAACTTTTAAACGATCTTATAAGAAAGTACCCCCAGACACCCTATAGCGAAATCGCTTCAGGGTATCTGGGGACAATTAAATTCCGTTAATCTTTATTCGTTAAAGCTGCTACAAGCCAAGCAATAAATAGAGTGATGAAAAAGATCGGTACCAAGTTGTAAACTTTTATATAATTCGAAAGTTTAAAAATATTCCACAGATAGGTTAAAAGCGAACCAGAAATCAAAGAGGCTACCACACCCCACTTATTGAATTTTTTAAAATGTAGCGCCAACAAAATTGCAGGTCCAAAGGAGGCGCCTAAGGCGCTCCATGCGTAATCAAGAACGTAACGGTAGATAAACTGAACCTTAAGGAGTGCAAGTACTATCGCTATTAAAGCAATTACAGCAATAACGAGTCTAATGATAAATACCATCTTTTTATCTTCGATCTTAACTCCACGTCTTTCAAAAATCTTCTTTAAAAGATCATTGGCAAAGGCTGTTGCGCTGTACATTAGCTGTGAATCTGCAGTTGACATTATAGCTGCTGTGATTGCGGAGAGGGCTATACCTGCAATAACTGGATGGGTATACATTCTTATGAAAGTCGGCATCGCCTGTTCAGGATCACTCAAGTTTGGAATTAGAGCCCTTGCTATGATACCAATCATTACAGAACCAAAAAAGGTAATGATTCCCCACGTAGTTGCGATGAGAGCGGCCTTTTTAGCTTCTTTAATGTTTTTAACAGTAATATACCTTACAACATAATGAGGCATTCCGATGTAACCGAGAGAAATACCAAGTTCACCGATGATAAATCCAAGTGCCAAGTGTCCAGCGTTATCCATCCATGGATTACCGAGACCAGACCCGTAAAGTTTTGAAGAAAGTCCCGCAAATCCACCTGCTTTTACAATTCCCAAAATTGGAAGTATTACGAATAAAGCACTCATTAGAAGTCCCTGCAGAAGGTCAGTCCAGCATACCGATGCATAACCACCAAGCAAAACATAGGCACCTACAATAATTCCACCAATAAGGACACCAATTTTATACGAAGCAATGCCCATACTATCCATTGTCTTTCCCGAGCCAACGAATTGAGCCACCACATATGACGTAAAGAAAATGATAATAATAAAGGAAGCTATTCCTCTTATAAGCAAACCTTTGTCGCCAACCTTATCTGCGAGAAAATCGGACACTGTATATGAACCCAATTCACCTGATTCCTTTCGAAGTTTCTTGATTACTAAAACGGCATTCAAGAAATAACCTAAGAGACAACCAAGAGCAGCCCAAAAAGCTCTCATACCATGGATGTAACCATACCCAGAAAGACCAAGCATCACCCATGCGCTCTCAGCGGATGCAGAGGCTGAGATTGCAGTAACAAGAGCACCTAAGCTTTTACCTGCAGCGATGAAATCTTCAAACTTTTTGGAAAACTTAAGATCTGCAATGTATCCAAGGACAATCAGAACTACCAAGTAGATAATAAAAACTATCAGTACTATGAGGTTATTCATCCGCCTCCTCCTTTAAATAGGATATTAAAATGATGGTCCACATTATCAGAGCAGGGAGGAAAAACACAACCAAAAAATTGACGATGTGTTTTGAAACCATAGAGACCTCCTTTTTACCCGAGTTTCAAAGGTCTGCCAAATAAAAAGCCCTGCATAAATTCAATGCCGAGTTTCAACGCAAACTCGTAGTCCTTATTATTCTCCACACCTTCAACAATCAATTTAGAGTTTATTTTCTTAGAAAAGTCAAAAATTGTCTTAAGAAGTTCTTGCTTTACTGGATCCTTATGAATGTTTTTAAACAACACTCTGTCATATTTAATATAATGTGGACTCAAGGAGGCAACCCTTTCAAGGGTTGAATAACCCGTACCTACATCATCTACTGCTATCTCAAAGCCTAATTGTTTCACAACCCTCTTCAAAATATCGAAATAAACCTCGTTTTCTTCAGAACTCAAAGTTAAAAATTTCTCTGTCAATTCAATCACAATAGATTCGGGGGGAACATTATAAGCATTGACTTTTTCAAGGATCTCATCACCTAAAAGCACAGTGAAAGAAGGGGGTGAGAGGTTAATAAATAACTTTTTGTTTGCAAGCTTTTTATTTTTCTTAGCAAAATTAAAAAATACATCAATGGCGCTCAATACACAAGTCTTCTCCAAATCTTTTAACAAGTTAAAACTTTCCGCTAAAGTGAACAAAGCCTCAGGTTCACTATATCCTTCCCCCAGTGAGCATCTCGCAAGTGCTTCAAAACCGTAAATTTGTTTATCCTTTAAATTTATTATAGGTTGAAAAACAAAATTAATATCTTTTTGCTCGATAATTCTTAAAAGAGCAGATTTTTTATCATAATCTGCCTTTTCCAGTATCTTCCTTGCTTCAAACCTCATTTTATCTAATTCCCGTGCGATTTGCCTTTCACTTCTAAAAGTTGGAGCGGATTCCAATACACGATCTATGATCACCACAAAAGGCTCTGGAATTGCTAATTTTTCCCTAGCAATATAATTGTTTAACCTCCTTTTAATTTCTTCCTCCAAAAACTTTTTTAAATCTGATAGAAAATCCCTGTTTATTTTAATTTTTCCCTTTGTGTCATATAACATAAGGACTAAAGTCTCTCCTCCAGGTGCTAAAGAAGCCAGGATATATTCTTCGACCCCAATTTTGCCCAAAGATAATTTTATCTTAGAGGATGATTCGTAGAGAATTTGGTCTAAATGTTGAAAAGTTAATATTTTTTCCAGCTCTTCACCATTTATAATCGTAATAAGAAGACAGCCAACGGGGATTCTGTGCTCTAACAGCTTAACGATGTCTTTGTAAAATAGATCGATTAATGGCAATCCGATCACACGATCGTATAGTGCGCTCTTAAGCTTTAAGTATTCCAGTTTCAGATCAACACTTAATCTTGGCTCCATATCAATTTTTACCTTCTAAAATTTCATCTACCCGACTTATTAACTCATTAGGCAAAAAGGGTTTTACAATATAGTCTTTTACACCTTCTTTTAAACCTATAAGTTTATCTTCAGCATCAGCCCTCGCTGTTACAATAATAACTGGAATTTTACGGTATTTTTCATTGCCCCTTATAAGCCATAAGAAATCCCATCCATCCATTTGAGGCATCATAATGTCGAGTATTATGAGGTCAATCTTGATTCTATCAAGTATTGAAAATCCTTCTTTCACGCTTGTAGAAGTAAAAACTTCATATTTATTCTTCAAAATATCCTTTATCAACTCAAGGATGTCAGGCTCATCGTCAATTATTAGGATCTTCTTCATTACAAACCTCCAAGAAAGGCAAATAGACTTCAAATTTAACTCCATTCTCTGTGTTTAAAGCCCTAACAAATCCTTTGTGGAGTTCAACAGCCCTCTTTACTATATATAATCCCAAACCAAAACCACCTTTTTCTCTTTTGGTGCCATTATTGACCTGGAAAAAAGGTTCAAATATTTTGTCCAGTTCTGACTCTGGGATTTTCGGACTGGTATTAAACAAACTTATTTTAAAATAACTTTTGTCACCAACTTCTTCCACAGAAGTTCTAACTTCTATCAAACCACCTTGCGGTGTAAATTTTACAGCATTGGAAAGTAGATTCTCTAATATTGAACGGAACTGTTCTAAATCGGCGCAAACCTTATTTACTTCAAACTTATAAATCAACTTTAGATCTTTTTTCTGGATTTCACTTTCAAAATTCTCCTTAATCTCTTCAAAGGCTTTTTCTACATCAATAGCTCGTAAATCAATCTGAACGTTTTCCATCGCTACTTTGGAACTCTGAAGTAGCTTCCTCGTCTCATCTTCCAACCTATTAAGGTTTCTTAAAATTATTTCAAGGGCTTTTCTCTGCTCCTCTGACAAATTTCCCATGTTTTCAGAAAGTAGAAGTTCAACATAGCCCTTACTTGCAGTAAGAGGTGTCCTTAACTCATGGGAAATTTTAGCCAGTATCTCATCGCGCGCCTTATCTCTCGCCTCAAGTTCTTCTACCATTGCCCTTAGATTATAAATATAGGAAGTCATTGATTCAAGCATCGAATTTATCGTATCAGAGAGGAACATAATTTCATCACCAGATTTAATTGAGGATCTTACAGAGTAATCGCCGCTTTGCACCAATTCTGCGATTCGTTTTAATTTTTCGATGTTTCTTACAAATTGCGCCATCAAGAGGTTATCTATCACCAAAGTACCCAAGAATAAAACTGAATATATAAAAAATCCAAAAATAGCAATAAATCTTCTGAATTGAAATTCCTTCTCTCTCGAAAAACAGTAAAGGATACTATGTATGTTTCGACCAGTCTCATTTAGAATTGGAACAAGTACATAATATTCTATATCCAGTTTTTCTGTGAGCTCAAAACTATTTATCATACTTGGCGACAGTGGTAAAATTTCGTCTCCTTTAGAAAACAATTGAGTGGTGGAAAAGACAATAGTACCAACAGAATCAAAAATGACGATCCTCGACAAATCCGGTATAGAATTAAATATATGGTTAATTTTTTCAGCAAAACGCAATGGGTTAGTGGAGAAATTCTCAACGTAAATCTCTGATACATCTTTGAAAGTCAATTTCACAAATGATAGAGCGTTTTTTTTCGTGTTTTGACTGAAATATCTACTAGCGAGAAAGAGCATTGTGCCAACGAGCAGGGCATAAAGCACAGAGAAAGTAATGCCAAAGGAGGAAAGCAGTTTTGTTCTTATAGATCGGTATCTCATTTTCGCCTTATCCTACTCAAATAGATCCGACCATCGATTGATGGTATCCATTCAATATCACTTTGAGTGCCAAAATAGGTACGCTCAAAAGTTATTGGGCAAAAAGGCAGATCGTGTAATATCAACCTGAGCGCTTCTTCTACCTTTTGTGTTCTGCTCTTAGAATCAGACGTACTCATTGCTGTTTCAATACATTTGTCCACCAATTCATTAAAATATGAAGCTCTGTTAGAATTTCCAAAGGTTGTGCCTTCCCTTGGACTATGATAATAATTTGCTAAGTGTGAGATACCAATACGACTCCCAAAAACAACAGCGGAAAGGTAGAACTGAAATTTTTTGGATTTTACTCTTTCCCAGAATTCAGGTGAAGGCATTGCGTTTCCTATTACGTTCAAGCCTGCTTCTCTCAATTGGTCGACAATCTTATCACCTAATGGTTTCACAGCAAATCCATAGAGCAAAACATACGGACTTTCTTTATTATACTTTTTAAATATTTCTCTTGCTCTATCCCTGTCATATTTTAGAGGCGGCAAGTCCTTTATATGTTCAACGATACTTAATGGAAATATCTGATTTGCTGGCGTTGCTAAACGTTTGTAGTAATTTTTAACAATCTCTTCCCTGTTTATGGCCATTGAGACTGCGTGACGGAACTCTCTCATATTGAAGGGATACAGTTTAAAGTTGAAAGTAATGCCTCTTACTGATGATTCAGGTGTGTAAACAAGCTTCCCATATTTTGTTATCGTATCGGAAAGGTCTAAGGGAACATAATCAATGATATCTGCTTCCCGATTTACAAATTTTCTTAAACGCTCCTTTTGGTCCTCGACAAATATAAATTTTGCTTCTTTAAAATAAGGTTTTCCATTCCAGTACTTTCGCCAGCTTTTAATTATGATAAAATTTTCGCCTACTGATACAACTCGGTAAGGTCCAGTACCGCATGGTAGGCCAGTATCAGGATCAAACCCCTCAGGGATGATAAAATAGGATAGTATATCGACGAGGAGGTATTCATATGGAAATTTCGTTTTGAAAACTACAACTGAATCGTTTAAAGCGTAAATAGTATCAATGAACACTTCATGTCCACGATAGTCGGTCTTATCGAGCTTTCTCGGGTAATAAAAAGAATAAACAACATCATTAGCAGTAAGGTTCTTTCCATTGTGGAATTTTACCCCTTTTCTGAGATAAACCAACCAGGTAGTATCGTCTTTTACCTCCCAAAATCTTGCAAGAACTGGGCGCAAATTATAGGCTTCATCTTCTGCTACAAGGGGCTCATAGATATTACAGAGAATTGTCAAATTAGATAATTCTTTATATCTTAAAGGATTCAGAGTTCGAGGTGTGGAGGCAAGCACAATTACTATTTTCCTTTGTGAAGGTTGGCAGCTTACCAAAAATAAACTTATCAAAACCACAAAAACTTTCATTTTTTTCATATAGTAAATTTTAATTCAGCTTCTGAATGGTTTCAACTATTTCATAGATTGCATATGCTTCTGTAACGAAAAGCATTCAAATTGTAATTCTTTCAGGTCTTCCATATAATTTAAATTGTGTAAAAAGGAGCGTGAAATGAGAGTTTTGTTTGCGTCTTCAGAAATCGACCCTTTAGCAAAGACGGGTGGGCTTGCAGATGTAGCCTCATCTTTACCAAAGGCGCTTAAAAAAGCTGGAATTGAAATATTCCTTATTATGCCCTACTATAAGAAATTCGTTTCGAAAAGTGGAGCTAATATAGCCCCAACCGATTATTTAATAACAGTAAACATTGACGACGAAAAAATTTCCTCGAGAATTTATAAGACTGAATTACATGGTGTTGAAGTGTTTTTGGTAGAAAATGACGAGCTATACGATAGAGAGCAATTATACGGAACCCCAGAGGGCGATTATCCAGATAACTGGAAAAGGTTCGGCTATTTTGCTTATGCAATTCTTGAACTCTCAAAATTACTCGGAAACATTGATTTGATTCATATCAATGACTGGCAAACAGGACTTGTTCCTTTACTAAAATTGAGGAAATATCCTGAGTTAAAAGATACCAAAACAATAATTACTATTCATAACTTAGCCTACCAGGGGCTTTTTGAAAAGGAAATTCTCCATAAGCTCAGTATTGGAATGGAAGATTTTACGATAGACGGTCTGGAATATTATGGAAAAGTTAACTTTTTGAAAGCTGGGATTGTTTATTCCGATTTCATAACGACGGTGAGTCCAACATATGCAGAGGAAATTCAGACACCAGAATTCGGTTATGGTCTTGAAGGAATTCTCAGAAAGAGGAGAGATTATATCCAGGGGATACTGAATGGAATCGATTACGAGGTTTGGAATCCATCTACCGATAAAGAATTGTACAAAAATTTTAGCAAAGAAGACATTCTTGAAGGTAAAGAAGCAAATAAGATAAAGCTGTTAGAAGAAACCGGACTAAAAGAACCGGAAAAACCTCTTTTTGGAATCGTATCCAGACTTGCTGAGCAAAAAGGATTTGATCTATTTCCACCAATAATTGAAGAAATAGCGAAGAGGGATATAAATTTGGTGGTCCTTGGTGCAGGTGATAAGGTGTATCAAGAGATGTTCATTAATATCGCCAAACGATACGAAAACATATTTGTTAAAATAGGCTTTGACCCAGTATTGGCTAAAAGGATTTACGCTTCTTCTAACTTTTTCCTTATGCCTTCTAAATATGAACCCTGTGGTCTGGGACAATTGATAGCAATGAGGTATGGAACTATACCCGTTGTAAGAGAAACAGGTGGTTTGAAAGATACGGTCAAGGATATTGATGAAGGTGGATATGGAATTGTATTCAAAGAATACAAACCCTTTGAATTACTTAATGCAATTGATCGGGCTATAAATTTCTATCGTGATAAATCGGCCTTTAACAAGGCTGTTAACTACGTTGCATCTCTTGATTTTTCTTGGGAAAGCTCAGCCAAAGAGTATATCAAATTATACGAGAGAGTGAAACATGGTTAAATATATTTTCATAACGGGCGGCGTTGTATCAGGCTTGGGCAAGGGAATTACAACAGCATCCATTGGCATGCTACTTAAAGCAAGAGGATTCAGAGTTCAACCACTAAAATTTGACCCATATCTTAATGTAGATCCCGGAACTATGAGCCCTTTTCAACACGGGGAAGTATTTGTAACGGAGGATGGCGCAGAAACTGACTTAGATCTGGGACATTACGAAAGATTTCTTGACGAAAATTTATCAAGAGAAAACAATGTTACAGCAGGACAGTTATACTACTCAATAATTGAAAATGAAAGAGAAGGGAAATACCTTGGTGGAACCGTTCAAGTTGTCCCTCACCTTACGGATGAGATAAAAAAAAGAATTAAAAAGTTAGCCAAAGAAGGAGTTGATATCGTTATTGTTGAAATAGGAGGCACAGTTGGAGATATTGAAAGTCTCCCATTTCTTGAAGCAATAAGGCAAATGAGGCTGGAAGAAGGTTCCTATAACACCCTTTTTGTTCACGTGACTCTTGTTCCATTTCTCAAAGCTTCAGAAGAACTTAAAACAAAACCCACTCAACACAGTGTTCAAAAATTGCGAGAAATAGGAATTCAGCCAGATATAATAATTTGCCGAACGGAAAAACCATTAGGAGAAGATGTGATCAAGAAGATTGCCCTATTTTCAAATGTACCAGAAAAAGATGTAATAGAAGCCAGAGATACTGAGACAATATATGAAGTCCCAATAATGCTTTACAACCAAAATTTAGACATAGAAATAATGTCAAAACTCCACATGCAAGGTAAAGAGCCCGACCTTCGAGCATGGACTGAGTTTATCAAAAATTTTGAAACCCCAACCGAAGAAGTTACTCTCGCCTTTATTGGGAAATACGTCAAATTGAAAGATGCGTATAAATCAATTATTGAAGCATTGAATCATGCCTCATCCCACCTGAGAACTCGAGTTAATACAATCTTCATTGAATCAGAAGACTTGGAAAGGGGTAGTCCTGACGTGATATTTTCAGGTGTTAATGGTATTCTTGTAGGCCCTGGCTTCGGTGAGAGGGGAATAGAAGGAAAAATTGTAGCTGCAAAGTATGCGAGAGAACGAAAAATTCCATATTTCGGGATATGTCTTGGCATGCAAATTGCGGTTATTGAATTTGCCCGCAACGTTTTGAACCTTAAGAAAGCCCATTCTACCGAATTTGATCCCCATACCCCATACCCTGTGATTACTATTTTACCAGATAAAAGCAACATTACCGCTATGGGTGGGACTTTAAGACGCGGAGCTTACCCCTGCGTAATCAGGGAAAATACGCTCGCTCATAAAATTTATAACGCACAAGAAATTTATGAAAGGCATAGGCACAGGTACGAATTCAACCCCGAATACCTTGAGCTTTTTGAAAAAGGTGGCTTTATTCCTTCGGGGGTTTCTCCAGATGGAAGGTTGGTTGAAATTTTTGAATACAAAGAACATCCATTTTTCATAGGGGTCCAGTTCCATCCAGAATTTAAGTCAAGGCCTTTAAGACCCCACCCAATATTTTTAAAATTTGTGGAAGCAATGAAAAAACATAAGGGAGGTTTACTATGAGACCTTGGGCATTGATACTCGGTGCTTCCAGTGGATTTGGAAAGGCAACCGCGCTTGAATTTTCAAAAAGGGGTGTAAACATAATCGGCATTCACTTAGATAGAAAACAAACAATGAAAGAAGTTGAAGAGCTTATCTCGCAAATAGAGAAGAATGGTGTATTTGCTAAATTTTACAACATAAACGCGGCTGATCATGAATCAATGAATAAAGTACTTGACGATGTGAAGAGCTTTTTTGAGAGCGAGCAAAAGGGCGACCACATAAAAGTTTTGTTGCATTCCCTTGCCTTCGGAACTTTAAAAAAGTTCATAGCTGAGGATGAAACAGAAATGATAAATAAAAATCAGCTGGAAATGACCCTTGATGTAATGGCAAACACTTTAGTCTACTGGGTTCAGGGATGTTTTAAAAGAAAACTCTTTGGGCCTAATGCTCGAATCTTTGCTATGACCAGCTCAGGTGATCAAAGGGTAATGCCATATTATGGAGCAGTCTCCGCAGCAAAGGCTGCAATTGAGTCCTATATCAGACAGCTTGCCCTTGAGCTTGCCCCTTACGGGATAACTGCAAATTCAATTAAAGCCGGAGTTACAGATACTCCAGCGTTGAGAAAAATTCCCGGTCATGAAGAACTAATAGAGCTTGCCCTAAGGAAGAATCCTCATAAAAGGCTAACGACCCCAGAAGATGTTGCAAAGGCAATTGTTGCTCTTAGCAGTGAGGACCTCTACTGGATGACCGGTAATGTAATTAACGTTGATGGTGGAGAGGATATCACTGGTTGAACGTAACCATTTTGACATTACTTGTTTTACCAAGTCTCCAGGTGTCATTTATTAAAGTAAAGTGTGAAGTCGAAATACCTCCATTTACTCCACCAAATTCGCAAATCTATATTGCTGGAAATTTTAATGGATGGCACCCCAAAGACCCAAGGTACATTCTTAAAGAGGAAGATAAAAATAGATATACAATCACTCTGGAACTCCCCGTAGGTGAAAAGATTGAGTTTAAGATAACCAGGGGCTCATGGGAGTATGTCGAAAAGGGAGAGAGAGGTGAGGAGATACCTAACAGAATTCTGGAGGCTTTTAAAGATACCACAGTAAAAATTAAAGTTTACAACTGGCGAGATTTAGTTGAACCCATAAAGCCTGAAAAACATACTATTACAGGGAATGTAAAAACCTTTACATTACAATCCAGGTATCTCAAATATTACAATCCGCGAAAAATATGGATCTACCTACCTCCTGACTATGAAACATCCGGTAAAAATTATCCCGTACTTTACATGCACGATGGACAAAATCTCTTTGACGAGGCTGAATCCTTTGCTGGAGAATGGAAAGTAGATGAAACCCTTGAATCAATGTACAAAGAGAGTAATTTCGGTTTAATAGTGGTGGGCATAGAAAATGCAAGGGAATACAGAATAGACGAATACAGTCCATTCTTCAATCAGCAATATAAGCGCGGAGGCGAAGCTGATCTGTATCTGAAATTCATTGTTGAAGAACTAAAGCCCTACGTTGATTCAACATATAGAACATTAAAGGATGACATTGCTTTGCTTGGTTCCTCTTTGGGAGGCTTAATATCAATCTACGGTGGATTTAAATATCCTGAAACTTTCAAAAAAATTGGTTCAATGAGTGGAGCATTCTGGTTTAATCCAGAAATTGTTGAATTACTAATATCAGCAAAGAAAGTTCCGGAAAAAATTTACATTGATTATGGAAAACGCGAAAGCGAAGATCCGTTGAAATACATTGAGCAGAATGAAAAAGTGATAAAAACAATTAAAGGTACAAAGTCACTTAAAATAGAGAATATTCTCATAGTTGTCGACGAGGAGGGAATCCACCACGAATCGGCCTGGAGTCGTAGGTTAAAAAGTGCAATTGAATTTCTTTTCAAAAATTGAATTTTTGAAAAGCCTTATTTGATAGTAAGGCCTAAATCCTTTAAAATTCTATAACTATGAGATGGAGTAGATCGCTTATACCTACTTTAAAAGAAAATCCGAAAGAAGCAGAGACACCTTCGCACAGACTTCTTTTAAGAGGTGGTTTTATTACTCAGCACCAATCTGGAGTTTACACCTTTTTACCACTTGGCTGGAGAGTGATGCTCAAGATTCAAAACATCATTAGGGAGGAAATGGATGCGATAGGTGCACAGGAGCTATTAATGCCAGCGCTTACTACGGGTGACGTATGGAAACTATCTGGAAGATGGGAAAGTTTTGGGAAAGATATGTTTAAATTAAAAGATCGAAAAGGAAAAGATATAGCTTTAGCACCTACCCATGAAGAGATAATTAGCTTATTAGCCAAAGATTACATTCGTTCCTATAGAGATTTGCCCCAAATATGGTATCAACTTCAAACCAAATTCAGAGACGAACCCCGTCCTCGGGGCGGAATTTTAAGAGTCAGAGAATTCATAATGAAAGATTCATACAGCTTTGACAAAGACTGGAAAGGTTTGGAAATCAGTTATCAGAAACATAAAGAAGCCTATTCCAAAATTTTCCAGAGATGCGGTTTAAAGTTTGTTGTTGTTGAAGCCTCTTCTGGCCTAATGGGCGGTAAAAAATCTGAAGAATTTATGGTCATCACTGAGACGGGGGAGGATGCCATTGCAGTATGTGAAAGTTGCGGATATCATGCCAATGTCGAGGTTGCAAAAGCAAAGCTCCCCGTGAACAGGAAAACGGGGCCATTTAACGCAACAGAAATTGTCCATACGCCAAATGTTAAAAGTGTGGAAGAAGTATCATCTTTTCTGGGCATAGAGCCTTCTCTTATAGTTAAAAGTATTTTATTTAGTAACTCAGAAGGGAAATTAATCCTCGTTTTAATCAGAGGAGACTATGAAATTAATGAAAGCAAATTAAAACAAGTACTTGGAGATGACTTTGGACTGGCTTCTCCCGAATACGTAGCGCAAAAATTCGGTGTGGAGGTTGGTTTTGTAGGTCCTATTGGAATTGAAGTAGATAAAATAATAGCAGATGAAAGCATCAAATTCATTGACAACTTTGTGGTTGGAGCAAACAAAAGTGACCACCACATGGTTGGCGTCAAAGTTTCGGACTTGAGGATCGACGAGTTTGTAGATGTAAGAACTGTTAGAGACGGAGATCTCTGCGAAAGATGTAACGCGCCATTAAAAGTCAAAAATGCTTTGGAAGTCGGCCATATATTCCAATTAGGTACCAGGTACTCAGATAGTCTGGATGTTAAATACACTGATACCGATGGAACGCTCAAACCAATAGTAATGGGAAGTTATGGCATAGGCGTTGGAAGAATAATGGCTGCTGCTGTGGAACTTTACCATGATGAAAAGGGTATAATCTGGCCATTCTCAATTGCACCTTATCATGTGAACATAGTTGAGATAAATTCTAACAAAACCGCAGAAACAACAGAAAAAATTTATTCCGAGCTTAAATCGGCTAACTTTGAGACTTTATGGGATGACAGAAATGTCTCAGCAGGGGTAAAGTTCAAAGACGCAGAATTGATTGGAATACCAATCAATATCGTTATAAGTGAAAATAACCTGAAAAGGGGAGAGGTTGAAATACAGTTGAGAAAAGATGGCTCTAAATATAACATTAAGTTAGAGGTTTTACGAGAGAACCTGGAAAATGTGGTGAGGGATAAAGGATTATGAAAGACGAAGGCACAAAAAAGATAGAGGAAAAGGTAACGAGTATAGTCGAAAAATTGATAAAAAATACCGATTTCATACTCGTTGATGTCTCATTGAAAGGTATAGGCGGAAGAAAAAAGCTCGAAATAGCATTGGACAAACCAGGTGGAATAACCTTAGATGACTGTGAGAAAATTTCCAACGAAATTTCCCTTATCCTTGATGCAGAAGATCTTATACAGGGACCATACATTTTAGAGGTTACAAGCCCTGGACTTGACAGAATTTTGAAAACGGACAGAGAACTCAATTGGGGCATAGGAAAGAAAGTAATCGTTTATACTGAAAATCGCGAATATAAAGGTATTTTGAAAGATTTTGACTCGGAAGCAATTTTTATTGAACCGGAACTAAAAATTTCAAGAAAAGAGGTTAAAAAAATAAAACTGGACGAGGTGTAAGATGCAGGGAAAAGAGAACATAGATCAATTGATTCTTCAAATTGCGTCAAGCAGGAAGTTACCAAAGGAATTTGTTATAGACAAGTTTAAGGAAGCTGTTACCGAAGTTTTGAAAAAGAGGAAGGGCCCCAATTTTACCTTCAAAGTAAATTATGACCCGAGAGAAGGGTTTTCAATCTCAGTGGAAAAAACTGTGAAAGAAAAAGTAACAGACCCCTCTACAGAAATTAGTCTCGAAGAAGCTAAACAGATAAATCCCGATGTTAAACCTGATCAGAAAATCGAAGTAAAGGAAGACTTTAAAACAATTGGTAAGCGCTACATTAACCTCATTTCAGAAACTTTTTTGAGAAAGCTTACCGAGGAAACGAAACGAAAGGAATATGAACTCCTGTCAAAGAAAATCGGGGAGAAAGTTGAAGGCAACGTCCTCAGAATTGAAAGAGACGAAGTTGTAGTAAGTCTTGGAAATGTTGAAGCATCGTTACCTTTCACTGAACTTCTTCCAGGCGACAAAGTAATGAATCTCCGAAATGTAAAGAGAGTAAAAGCGGTGATTTTAGAAGTGCAAGATTGGAAGGAGAAGAAAGATAAAAAAAGATACACTTCGCCCATAATATTATCCAGAACTCATCCTAACTTTTTGAGGAAATTATTGGAAGATGAAATACCAGACATAGCTACTGGTCTCATTGAGATAAAGCAAATAGCACGAATACCAGGAAGAAGGGCGAAGGTATCGGTAAAGCCCAAAAAACCCGAAAACATTGATATAGGTTCAATCATTGGAATTAAAGGGCAGATTATAAAATCCATCAGCGAAGAATTGGGCGGTGAAAAGATCGATATAATAAGATACAGTGAAAACCCTTATAAACATGTTGCCAATGCTCTCTCTCCTGCAAAAGAAATACTGTGTGTTTTCGACGAAGATGATAAATATATAGCCATAGTTCCCGATACTGAATTACCTGTAGCAAAAGGTGAAGATGCGATAAATGCAATTCTTGCATCAAAGCTGGTAGGTAAAGAAGTCCTGGTTTATCCACTCAAAGAGTTTGACAAAATCAAGCCAAAGAAAGGTGTTACCATTCTTGAACTTGTCGATGAGGTGCCTTCAAGTGTTATTTCAACTCTTAGAGAAGCAGGACTCTACTACTTCAAGGATTTGAAGTCATTACCAACCCTCTCAGAACTAAAGAGACTCGGTTTTAGGGAAGATCAGGCTATAAAATTACTGGAAATCTTAGAAACAAAAATAACAGAAAAGGAGAAAGATGGAGAACAAGGATCCTAAAAAAGTTGGTGATTTAGCAAAAGAGCTGGATTTATCAGCAAAGACAATCATTTCAATTCTAACTGAAATGAATTTTAATGTCAGTTCACCTCGTGATTTACTAACTCCAGAGATGGAAAAGGCGGTAAGAGAATATCTCCAAAAGGAAAAGGAAGAAGCCCAAAGGGAACTCGAGAGAAAAAAACAAATTTGGGGGGAAGAAGAACAACAGCCACAACCTTCAAAGAAAAAGTACACTCCAAGTCCCCGATCTCAAATTAAGCCGGAAGAAAAGATTAAAGAAACCATGGCAAAGATGACGAAGCGGCATGAAAAACACAAGAAAAAAACCTCCGAAACTCTTGAAGAATTAGAAGAACAAACCCCACAAACACTTGTTCTTTACAGCAAATCTGTTACCGTGGGAGAGCTGGCAAAAATGATTGGAGTTCCACCTGCAGAGATTATTCAAAAACTTTTTACTATGGGTATGATGGTGACCATTAATCATACACTGGACGAGGACACAATACATATCATTGCTGACGAATATGGATACCAGGTGGAATTTCACGAACATAAAGGTACCGAAGAGATTTCAGAGGAAGAACTTTCCGAGGAAAGGCCTCCAGTTGTTGCGGTAATGGGCCATGTTGACCACGGGAAAACAACACTCCTTGACTACATAAGACATACAAATATTGCAGATAAAGAAGTTGGAAAAATTACCCAACACATTGGAGCATATCAAATCGAATACCAAGGCAAAAAGATAACGTTTCTTGATACACCTGGGCACGAAGCCTTTTCAGCAATGAGAGCAAGAGGTGCCCAAGTTACAGACATCGTAATACTTGTTGTCTCAGCTGTGGAAGGAGTCAAAGAGCAGACGATTGAAGCCATAAACCATGCACGGAGTGCAAGAGTACCGATAATAGTTGCTATCAATAAAATCGACCTGCCTAACGCAGATCCTGAAAGGGTTAGAAGGGAACTAACCCAATTTGGCCTTATACCAGAAGAGTGGGGTGGCGATACTTTGATGGTTGAAATATCTGCAAAAACCGGTCAGAATGTAGATGAACTTCTGCTCGGTATACTTCTAAAAGCTGAAGAATTAAAACTAAGGTCTACCTCAAAAGGTCCAGCCAGAGGGGTTGTAATTGAGTCGCGTATTGATAAGGGTAAAGGTCCTCTGGCTACAGTACTCGTACAAAAGGGAACTTTGAGGGTTAGAGACTTTTTTGTAGCTGGCTTGACGTACGGAAGGGTTAGGTCTCTCTTTAATGAATGGGGCGAAAAGGTGGAAGCAGCAGGCCCATCTGTTCCCGTTCAGGTACAGGGTTTCGAAGACCTACCACAAGCAGGTGATATTTTTGAGGTTGTATCCAGTGACGACGAAGCTAAAAGAATTGCAGAGGAGAGGAGAAAACTAAAGAAAGAACAGATTCAGAGAGGAGAATATACTCTCATCTTAAAATCAATTCAGGAAAGAATTCGAGCAGGCGAATTGAAAGAATTACCATTGGTTATAAAGGCGGATTGTTACGGTTCTGTTGAAGCTATACAAGATAGCTTGTCAAAAATGTCTGTAAAGGATGTTAAACCAGAAATAATTTTTGCTGGGGTGGGTGCTGTAACAGAGAATGATGTTGAACTTGCCCACACTGCGCAGGGTGTAGTAATTGGATTTAATACAACAATTGACCCGAGAGCAAAACAAAAAGCTAAAGAACTCGGTGTCACCATAAAGACAACCAGATTAATTTATGAACTGCTTGAAGATGTCGAAAAAATGCTCAAAGGATTGGTTGAGCCTGTAACAAAAGAGGTTGTACTGGGTAAGGCAGAGGTGCGAAGAATATTCAGAATTGCTAAAATTGGGGTCGTTGCGGGGTGCTATGTGATAGACGGGGTTATCCAGAGAAATGCAAAGGTCAGGGTACTGAGAGATGGAGAAGTTATATACGATGGGAAAATTGCGAGCCTTAAAAGGTTTCAGGAGGACGTTAAAGAAGTTCAAAGCGGCTTTGAATGCGGAATCAAGATTGAAGGCTTTGATAAAATTAAAGAGGGTGACATCATAGAATGTTACACTGTGGAGCAAATTTTTGAATTCTAAAGATGTTAGTAGGAATTCTGGTCGTGGATCTTTATTTGCCGACATGTAATTCACTTAAAGAAAAGAGAAGTATTCTTAAACGCTTGAAAGACAGGGTTCGCAACAATTTTAACGTTTCTATTTCAGAAATTGATGAGCACGATGTGTGGAGGAGAGCGCAGCTGGGTATTGCCTGCATATCAAACAACGGGAAAGATGCCAATCAACTTCTTAATAGAGTTGTCAACTTCATTGAATCAGAGGCTGTTGCAGAAGTTCTTGATTACAAAATAAATTTTGTATGAAAGAAGCAAAGCTTAAGATCAAAAACAAATTAGGAATACATGCAAGACCAGCAATGCTCTTTGCACAAACTGCCAATCAATTTGAGTGTGACGTGTACGTAACTAAGGATGATGTAGAGGTTAACGGAAAAAGTGTACTTGGACTAATGATGCTTGTGGCACCTCAGGGCTCGGAAATAACCATAAGATGTGAAGGTGTAGATGAGGAAGAGGCTATAAAAGCACTTTCAAAGATCGTTGAGGAAGGATTCGGTGAAGAGTAGTCAGGAATTAAAACTTAAAGGTATCCCTATATCCCCTGGTATTTTGATAGCACCAGTAAGGGTAATAAGAAAAGAAAAAATAAAAATTAAGGAAAAAATTCTCAAAAGTGAGAGAGAAATAGAAGAAGAAATTCAGAAATTTCATACCGGCGTTGAAGAATTAAAAAGAATTCTCCTGGATCTTAAGAAAGAGACACAAGAAGAGAATTTGAAAGTACTTCTCGACATCCAGATTACTATACTTAGCGACGAAGAAATGCAAAGGGATATCATAACTTTTATACGAAACAAAAGAAAAAATGTAGAGAGTGCGATTCAATACGTTCTAAACTCCAGAAAAGAAGCTTTGCTAAAACAGGGATCATCCTATTTTGCTGAAAGAGCAGGTGAATTAGAAAGATTGGCATCAGATTTGATATCTGTAATTAATAAAAGTTACACCATAGCAGACTTTAACTTTGACGGAATTATTGTAATAGAGAGTCTTTCAATAGATGAAGCTCTAAGGATCATAAGAAGCAATGTAAAAGGAGTAATTACCGAAAAGGGCGGTCGCACCGAGCACTCTGCAATAGTTCTGAGAAATTTTAAAATCCCAGCAGTGTTCGGCATAGAGAAAATTACAAAACTCCTTGAAGATGATGATATCGTTATACTGGATGGCGGCAAAGGAGTCGTTATAATCAATCCAATGGAATCTACCCTTAAGAGATATCAATTAATAAAAATTGACTATGAAAAATATGAATCTGAACTCGTAAGCGAACGAGAGCTTCCCCCAATTACAACGGATGGCAAAGTAATAGGACTTTTTGCGAATATTGATGTTCCTGAAGAAGTAGAAGAATTATTGAAAACCGGAAAGTATGGGATCGGATTATTTAGAACAGAGATGATTTTTAAGGAATATGGAGACAATGAAGAAGCACAATATAAAATTTATCTTGAGATCGCAAGAAAAGTTTACCCCAACTCAGTCACCATAAGGGCTTTTGATATCGGGGGCGACAAGTTGTATACAGATTACCAGGAGGATAATCCCTTCTTAGGTCTGCGAGGTATAAGAGTGCTTCTCGACGAACCTACACTGTTTGAAAAGCAAATACGCGCGGTAATTAGAGCTAATGAACTTAGTAATGTCAGGTTTATGTTACCCATGGTTGCAACAGTTGAAGAAGTAGTAGAAGCAAAAAAGATATTCATACAGGCAAAAAAAGTGTTAGAAAGAGAATATATGAAGGTTAATCAACCGCGGTTCGGTATTATGGTTGAAATTCCATCTGCAGTGTTACTACTGGAACATATAGCCGAAATTATAGATTTCATAAGTATTGGAACAAATGATCTGACCCAGTATACGCTGGCCGTAGACAGAAAAAATCAAAGGGTCTCAAAAATTTTTGACCATTTAAATCCTGCTGTTTTAAAACTAATTAAAATAGCTACAGACGTTTGCCGTGAAAAAAATATTTTGGTTGCATCTTGTGGAGAGATTACTTCTGACCCTTATGGAGTTGTTGCCCTTGTAGGCCTTGGGGTAGATGAACTCTCTTGTCCACCCTCTCGCATCCCTGAAGTAAAATCCCTTATAAGAAGAATAAACCTTCAGGAGGCAGAAAATATCGCTTCAAATGTCGTAAAACTTCAAAATTCAAAAGAAGTAAAAAAAGTGATAAAAGAATACATCAAAAAAATAATGCCAGAACTTCTGGAATTTTATGACTGAATTCAATATTGTCACAAACTCACCAGAAGAAACAAGAGAAATCGGCGTCAAATTAGCAAAGGTTCTCATGCCGCCTTTAGATGTATTACTCATTGGAGAATTAGGAGCAGGTAAAACAGAACTTGTAAGGGGTTTTTTATCTTACTTTGGGCACAATGTGGTCAGGAGTCCATCCTTTACAGTGGTAAATTCTTTTAGAACGCCTTACTATACTGTTCATCACATTGATCTTTTCCGAATTAAAGACTTTGAAGAAATCGAAATAAGAGGAATACTCGACCTTCTTTCTGAAGTCGATTCGATAAGATTTATAGAATGGCCGGAAATAATTAAAGATTTTTTAACACCGGAGAATTCAATAACCTTTTCCATAAATATAATAGGTGAAAAACAGAGACACATCAGAGTAAATTGCATGCGTTTCAACATCTGCAGTAAACTATTCCAAAATGAAATTAAGTGATGCAATCAGTAGTTTTTTAGCATATATACTTGAGGAAAGAGGCCTTTCATTAAACACCGCGGAGTCTTACAAGCGCGACCTTGAAAAGTTCTTGGAATTCAGAGGCGATGTTGAAATCAATGAAATAACACTGGAAGATATTGACAGTTTTGCAGAATATTTGTCTATCCAGAAATATTCTCAAAATACACGTTCACGAACTTTTTCAGCCCTAAAATCTTTTTGTAGTTTTTTAGAAATCGAAGAAAATGCGAAGCTAAGCATATCTTCAGATATTCAGATACCTAAGAAAGAAATTAAACTCCCAGAATTTTTGACAATTGATGAAGTGACACAACTCCTTGATGCTCCTGACACAACTACTCCCAAAGGCTTGAGAGACAAATCTATGTTAGAACTACTTTATGCAACAGGGATTAGAGTTTCAGAATTAACGAATTTAAAAGTGCAGAACATTTTACTCGACGAAAAAATCGTTAGAGTTATAGGGAAAGGCAATAAAGAAAGAATAGTACCATTTAACGATTATACGGAAAAATACTTAACAATCTATTTGTATGAAGTTAGGCCGAGGCTTATGCGGAAAAGAGGAGAGGATAGGGTATTTCTAAATCTTAGAGGGGGGCCAATTTCAAGGATATCGGTGTGGAAAATATTACAAGAATATGCACTTAAGGCAGGTATAAACAAAAGAATCTATCCACACATCTTACGGCACACCTTTGCAACTCATATGCTGAAAAATGGTTGTGATTTAAGAACTCTTCAGGTCTTTCTCGGACACTCGTCGCTTATAACAACGCAGATATATACTCACCTTGACAAAGACTATCTCAAGAAGATTCACAGAACTTATCACCCAAGAGGATAGAAAATAAACTCAATTATTCTTCAATTCTTATGTGTAATTCATCAAGCTGCTGTTTGTCTACCTCGCTGGGCGCGTTTTCAAAAAGTGCTTGAGCACTTGTTGTTTTAGGAAAGGCTATACAATCTCTGATACTTTCCATGCCGAGGAGCATTGCTACAATTCGATCAAATCCCAGAGCAATCCCACCATGGGGAGGAGCACCATACTCCAGAGCTTTCAATAGAAAACCAAAGTTTTTTTCGATTCTTTCATCACTTAAACCTATTATTTTCATAATCTTCCTTTGCAAATTCACATCGTGATTTCTGATCGAACCAGATGCTATTTCAACGCCGTTTAATACGAGATCGTATTGTTTCCCTATTACCTTAAGAGGGTCAGTATCGAGAAGCGAAATTTGCTCTTCCTTGGGCTGAGTAAACATATGATGACATGGTTCTATCCTTTGTTCTTCTTCATTCCACTCAAAGAGAGGAAAATCATATACCCACAGAAATTTGTACCCTTCTTCCTCTGGTTTTAAAACAATATTCCTTAATTTTCCCAAATAACTGTATGTCTTATAGTTATCCTGACCAGCAATTACAAAATAAAAACCGTTTTCCAGTTCAACATTTTGGGGTATGAATCTGGCAAGTTGGCCAGAATACTGGCCGTTTTCGGCTTTAAAATATAATAAACCCTTCGCCCCTTCGCGAATAATTGCCTGTCTGATCTCTTCGATTTCTTTTCTACTGAAATCTCTCTGGGCCCGGATTGCCAGAACTTTTCCGCCTTCCCTTATAATAGAGCTCAATATCTCATTGGAACTATCCTTAAAAATCTCAGTCAGATCCCTAATCTCTTCCCTTATTCTTAGATCAGGTTTGTCACTGCCAAAACGAATCATTGCTTCGTGATAAGTTATTCTCTCAAAAGGTGTTGGCAAATCATAATTAAGAAGTTGTTTAAATATTTCCTTAAACATTCCTTCAACAAGAGAAAAAATGTCTTCAATATCTGGGAAACTCATCTCAAGGTCTATTTGAGTGAATTCAGGCTGTCGATCTTGTCGCAAATCTTCGTCTCTAAAACACTTGACGATCTGAAAATATCTATCAAAACCTGCAGACATGAGAATCTGTTTGTACATTTGAGGTGATTGCGGTAAAGCGTAAAACTTGCCCGGGAAATTTCTGGAAGGCACAATAAAATCTCTGGCACCTTCTGGAGTACTTTTTGTCAAAAAAGGTGTCTCTATTTCAATGAATCCCTTGCTCGAAAGATAATTCCTTACGAGTTGTAGCATTTGATGCCTGAAAATCAGATTTCTCTGCATCAGCGGTCTTCTTAGATCGAGAAATCTCCAGAGTAATCTCGTTTCTTCCTGTACTTTAATATCATCTTCTGGCAGGAACGGTAGAGGAGGAGTAGTATTTAGCACCTCTATATCGTGAGCTTCAACTTCTATGCTCCCAGTCGGCATTAAAGGGTTAACCATTTCATCAGGCCTTTTTCTCACAACACCCTGAACTTTTATAACATAATACAGCCCAATATCTTTTGCTTTTTCTATTAACTCTTTCCTATCAGGTTCAACTATTATCTGAACACTCCCATACATATCTCGCAACTCAATAAAGACTACACCGCCTAAATCCCTAAGGCGTCTTACCCACCCAGCAAGAGTAACTTCCTGCCCACAATGTGATAAATTTAACTCGCCACATGTATGCGTTCTAAGCATAGTTTCACCTTCCAAGCATTGCTGGGTAATCTAAACCGAAACGGGCTTTATAATATTTTCTTAATACAAAAAGCAAAACAAGATTTATAACCAAAAATATCGGAAATTTTATAGATACAAGGAGAATAAAAATAAAAGAAGGCACTCGATATGAAAGCTTTGTAATAATCATATCCTCTGTGTTGTCCCACAAAGCCAGAATTGAAAATATTGCGCCAAGTAAAGACGGGACAACAACTAATAAATCCATTTCAAGAAAGGCATAAATGAGAGCAAGGATAAAAAGAGAAGATGAGAGTATTAAAGACAGTCTGTTTCCTAAAAAAACTCCTGTTGTAATTTTGCCTGTTTTCTTATCGCCTGGTATATCTGGAATTGTAGTGTTAATAAAGATAGCGCATACAAGTATAAAATAGCCAAAAGATACTACGAGAGCGTGCAGGTTTAGATTCTCAGTGGTATACCAGCCTACAAGAAGAGCTACACAGGCATATCCGAGGCCATTAACTATAAAATCCAAAAAAGGTCGGGCTTTGAAATGAAAGGGAGGTAAAGAATAGAGAAGACCCAAAACTAATGACACAAAAAACAACAAAAACAAAACAAACCCACCTAAAAAATAGGATAAGATCAAAGCTGAAAGAGCTAGCAAAACTGATACGATTAAAGCGCTTCTAACAGATATAATTTCGTAAGGAATGAGAAACAGTTTTTCGTTAATTCTGTCGGACTCTTTGTCAACAATTTGATTTATCACATAAACAGAACTCATAAGCATAGTAAATGCGATCAAAACAAACCAAAATTTTCTGGGAAGCAATAGATGAATCTTCATAAATTCAAGTCGAGCCCCATACGCGTATCCTAAGAAAAGGAAGACCCAAACCGGTACCCATAGAATGGGCCTTAGCAGAAAAAAATAATCATACCACTTAGCTTTTAAATCAATATTCTCTTTTTTAATCATAGGTATAAGATAAAAGAAAATAGCTGGAAATTCAAACAACCCACGACCACCAACACCAATGCCATTACCATAACTTCCCATAATGTATCTTATGTTAACTAACATAAGTAAATGTATCACAAGAAGTTAGATTTGATGCGCTCTTTTCCTCACATTTCAGGAGCTATGACATTTCTAATTAAATTTTATATGGCTTTACCGATTTTAGAGGTTAAAATGGAGAGAATTGTTTCTTTTGATTCTCCACTTTGTTTTAACATATTTAAGGCAATAAAATTAAATGCCGCATGCTACTTTTACTTCAGTATCATCACATTTCGCCTGTAATTACATTCAACCCTGGAACTGTTCACAAAAGGATATTTGAAAACCATCTAAAGGATTTAAAGAAATATACGTTCACCAATTTAGAATTAGAAAGCTTGTATTCCCCTAATGTTCTCGAAAGAAAGGTGCTAATCACTTTTGACGATGGTTATAGAAGTGTATTTGAACATGCATACCCAATAATGAATGAATATGGATATAAGGGGATAGTTTTTGTAGTTACAAAGTACATTGGAAAAGTGAGTAAATGGGAAGTTCCACTACTCTCATCTCTCCCGCATCTTAAGCAAGAAGAGATAAAAACATTACATAAAAGCGGATGGATAATAGGCTCCCACTCTCACAGTCATAGTGATCTCACAACACTTACTACACAAAAACTAAAGGAGGAAATCAAATCCTCTAAAAAAATACTCGAAGATATATTGGGAAGTGAGGTATACACCTTTTCGTATCCTTTTGGTAAGTTTAACAAGAGAGTTAAGGATGTTCTAAAAGAGCTTGGGATTAAATTTGCGTTTAAATCCAGTGGCAAACTTAAATTCCCATTAGACCTACTCGAGATTCCAAGAAGATCTATCTATTTAATTGATTTCAGCATTTCTTCAAAAATTGATAGCTTTTACAACTTCGTCGAATATCCTAAAGAGTTTATATCTAATAAATTTGCATATTTAAGTCCGATTTATTTAAAATTATTAAAGACTTTTAAGGGTAACCCAGGTGATTAGAAGAGAACTAATAACTTGGGCGAGTGTAAGGTAATCCTCAAACCACTTTAATCTAACCTCTGGCACAATTATTATATCTCCTGGCTGGACAGTGCCTATTTTGTTTTTATGAACCTTTTTATTTGCTCTAATAACATAAATCCTGTGAGAAGCAGCTCTGTTAGTGAACCCTCCACAGTAAGACAGGTAGGTTTCCAGCGTAGCACCAGGTAAATACGGGACATATCCAGGATTCCTAACTTCACCTGCCACGAAGACTTTGTCAGTAAAAGGTGGAACGTAGAGAGTATCCCCTACATTTAAGTAATCATCAAGGGTTACTTTTCCCTTTTTACTGCTGTACAACTCATTCAGAAGCGCGTAGGACTTAACACCGCCAGCCTTATCCAGTGCATCCCTCACCATTATGCTGTCCTGCGAAGGAACCTTAATAACATTCGCCTCGAAAGACACAGTAAAGTTTCCCCCAAGGGCTTGAATTACCTGTTTCTGGAACATTTTGATAGGATAACCTTTAACAGCACCGAAGATAACTATGCCTTTTTCTATTCTTGGAACCAAAACTGCTTTTACTCTTGCAAGAAGTGGATTGTATATTAACTCTCCAGTCTTGTAATATTTTTCAAGGTCTACTTCCAAGGTTTCTTCCCTTGGGGTTTGAACCATAATCCTGTTGATGTCAGCATCATAGCTACAAATAAAATTTCCACTTGAAAGAAGATTTGCTAACCTTAGCGAGGCTCTCACATTGGCAGGTCCATTGGTGTTAGTTGCTCCTTTTACAAGAACAGTGAGGAGACGTGGTGAAACCACCATTAAATCTATCTCGTTAACCTTTAATACTGCACTGTACCAGCCTTTTAAACTGTCCTTTAACTCCTTAATAGAAATGTTATAAGCACGTTTTAACGAAAACGGTCTAAACTGAACTGAATCTTTTACAAAAAAGGGGACCATTAAAGGCATTAAGCCACCAAAATTTATAGAAGTTATATACGACAAAGACAAATCTTTGAGTAAAACCAATATTGAATCTCCAGGCCCTACAAGATACTCTTCTTCCGAAAAAAGCTCCGAAGCGAGAGAACTTTCAGTACCACTTTGTGAGGCTTCTAACTCCTGCGAAATTAAAGCCAAAAAAAGAACAAATTTAATCATTTGACCCCCCTTCCGATTTTACCAAATTTAGAAGCTCTTCAACAATTTTTTCGTAAGGAACCCTTTTAACAACAACGCCTTTTTTAAATATTACTCCTCTGCCCGGTTCGGCAGCCACTCCAATATCTGCGTCCCTGGCTTCGCCAGGTCCGTTAACCTCACAGCCCATTATAGCAATTTTCAATGGCTTTTTAATACCCTTTATTTTTTCTTCTACCTGATGTACCAATTCCATTAAATTTACACGGGTTCTTGCACAGGTTGGACAAGAGATAATCACTGGTCCATTATATCTCAAATCAAGGGATTTCAATATTTCCCAAGCAACCCTTACCTCATAAACGGGATTCTCTGTCAGAGAAACACGTATAGTATCCCCTATCCCCTTGTAGAGAAGATATCCCATCGCTATTGAAGACTTTACAGTTCCCGGAATTAAAGGACCAGCTTCCGTAACTCCAAGGTGAAGTGGAAAATCAATTTTTTGTGAGAGCATTTCATAAGCCCTTATAGTATCCTTTACCGAAGAAGACTTAACGGAAACAACAATATCATAAAATCCCTGTTCTACAAAAAAATCTACCCATCGTACTGCGCTCTCTACCAGAGCCTCAGGGGTTACACCACCGTATTTCTTTATCAAATCCTCCTCCAGGGAACCCGAATTAACACCAATTCTACAAGCTTTACCGTGTAATTTTAAGGCTTGCACAATTTCTTTTACCTTTTCCTTCTCACCTATATTTCCTGGATTTATTCTTACTTTATCAGCACCTGCTTCTATGGCACCAATGGCGAGCCTGTAATTAAAATGTATGTCTGCTACTAATGGAATATTAGTCGCTTTTCTTATTTCCTCAAAAGCTCTCAAAGACTTTTGATCAGGTATCGAAATCCTGATAATTTCGCAATCCTCTTTAATTAATTCCTCAATCTGCTTGAGCGTTGCATCAATATCCGTTGTTCTGGTAGAAGTCATAGATTGCACCCTAATGGGATATTCTCCACCAAGAAATAACGAACCTACCCTCACAACTCTCGTATTCCTTCGCATTGTTGAAGATTCTAAACTCAGAGAATGGTAAATTCAAATAAAACCTGTGGTTTATTTGAATAAATAAGGATTTGAACTCATAATTATAAAAACTTAAGGAGGAAGTATGGTTTTTGAAAAATACGTTTTGATGGAAGAACAAGACATGCAGAAAACCCTTAAAAGAATTGCCCATGAAATTGTTGAAAAAGTAAAAAATATTGATAACCTTGTTATAATAGGAGTTAAAACGCGTGGGGTACCACTCGCAAAAATTATCAAAGAAGAAATCGATGAAATTACAGGAAAAGATATCCCACTCGGTGCCGTTGACATTACTTTCTATAGAGACGACCTCTCCATGGTTGGTGAAAAACCACAGGTAAAAGGGACTGAGCTTCCCTTCAGCGTTGATGGCAAGGACGTTATCCTCGTTGATGACGTCCTTTATACCGGCAGAACGACAAGGGCTGCACTTGACGAGATAATGGACTATGGCCGTCCAGCCTCCATCAAGCTCTGCGTACTAATTGATAGAGGCCACAGGGAACTTCCTATTTGTCCCGACTTTGTCGGAAAAACCATAACCACAACAAAAAGTGAAATTGTGAAGGTGAAAGTTAAAGAAATTGACGGTGTAAATCAGGTCGTAATTTGCGAAAAAAAATGATGATAAGTAAAACCTTTGAGATAACTGTTAAATCTACACGTAGAAAAGAACTTATTGAAATAACTTCTCAAATAGAAAGAATATTAAAAGAATCTGGTATCACCAATGGAATTTTAGTGCTTTTCATACCCCATACTACTGCGGGAGTTACCATCAATGAGCACGCGGATCCCTCGGTTAAAAGTGACATTGAAGAACAACTTACCCTACTTGTTCCTGAAAGTAAAAATTACAAACATTTAGAGGGTAATGCTGACGCCCACATTAAATCTGTTTTAGTCGGGAACTCCTTAACTCTATTAATTGAAAATGGAAGACTTTTGCTGGGCACGTGGCAGGGGGTATTCTTTGCGGAATTTGACGGGCCCCGTACAAGAAAAGTCTTGGTAAAGATTTTGGGGGAATAATATGTGGCTGTTTTTACTATCTCTTTTCCTTGATTTGCCTCCATGGTATGCTAAACCATCCTTCAGTTTCCATGGAGACACACTGATTATTTCAGTGTGTACTCAAAATCCTTCATCGGGAGTAAAACTCACTTACGGGAGAATTAAAGACCCCTTGGATTTTAACTTTGAAAACTACAAGATTTCACGCATTGTTGACACCTTACATACTTTCAACATTACCGACGTTGATACAAACTTTCAATACGCTTTTAAAGTCGCCTTTTTCGATACATTAAACAAGATTTATTATGCTACTCAAACATATTATTTTAAGCCTAAAAAAGTTGGACAGGAATTCCGTGAAGGTCTAACTTTTGATGTATGGCCATACCTATCAATGACCGATAGCAATTCAGTTGGGATTTCCTTTTATACAAACAGACCATGCAGAACAAGGCTTTACATAAATGGACAGGAAACTCTAATTGACTCCTCTAAAAAAATCAAACACGAATTAGTACTTAAAAATGTTAAACCGGGGAAATATGAATATTACATTGAAATTTTTGATGATGTAGATACCACAGTCAGCTTTACATTTAATTTTTCAATACCAAAGAAGAATTGGAAGATAGGTATCTTCGGAGACACAAGGGGTAATCCCAGTAATATAAATCCAGCATTTTTTGTTGACGGGGTTAACGAACAAATAACAAGAGAAATAATGCGTCTCCTTTACGAAGAAAGTGTTAATGTGGTTTTTGTATTGGGAGACCTGATTACCGGTCGGATGAAGAGTGCTTACTATGCAGAGGAGGAATACAAATCTTTTCTTAAAGCCTGCTGGCCGTATAGTTCTTTTCTTCCAATAATGCCAGTTCCCGGGAATCATGATATGATCGCCCCTGTGATGGAAGACGAGGAAAAAAGGTACAACCCTCCTCCACCTAACAGCGCTGAGAACTTATGGGCAAAAGTTTTTGTCCTTCCTGAAAATGGACCACAAGAAGATACCGGTATGCCACCATACAAAGAAAATGTATACTTTATAAACTTGGGAGATATTGCCATTTATGCTCTGAACTCAGATTACAACTATATTCTTTACAAAAACAAACCCAACCCAGCTATTAGACTACCAGATCAAAACCAGAGAATATGGTTGAAAATTGTCAGAGATAAGAACAAAGGAAAGAGACATCATATCGTAATGTTCCACGAACCCCTCATTGGCTTGAGTGCCTATGGAAGAGGTGGACGAAGTCCTGAGGTGGATTCTTTCGCAAATTTCTTAAAGAGCTTAAATTTCAAGTTTTACCTTTCGGGTCACGATCATCTCTATGCCCGGTGTACTATATTCAACGGGCTTATCCAAATAGTAACTGCAGGCGGAGGTGCACCTCTATATGACCTAAATGAGAAACAACTGGAAGCCTCTAATTCAATATTACACAATTGGGCAAAAACCTTTCATTACTTAATTGTTGAAAAAAATAAAAGAAACAATTTGAAAATAACGGCAAAAAATCTTAATAAGGCTGTTATAGATTCTCTAATTTTGAAATGAAAAACATCAGAAATTTCTCTATAATTGCCCACATAGACCACGGTAAGTCTACGCTGGCTGACAGAATGCTCGAATACACAAACACCGTGAGGCCGGATAAGCTGCAGGAACAATTCCTTGACTCAATGGACTTAGAGCGGGAAAAGGGAATTACAATCAAAATGCATCCTGTCAGAATGGAAATGGAATTGGATGGAGAAAAATATATCCTAAACCTGATTGATACCCCAGGTCATGTGGATTTTAACTATGAAGTATCTCGATCGCTTGCCGCATGCGAAGGGGCAATTCTTCTGGTGGATGCATCACAAGGTGTCGAAGCCCAGACAATCACCAACTTTTATTTAGCACTGGCTCAAAACCTTGAGATAATCCCGGTTATTAACAAGATTGACTTACCCAATGCACAAATAGAAAAAGTTGAAAAGCAAATTTATGATTTAACGGGCGAAATTCCACTTAGGATCTCGGCAAAACTCGGTTGGGGCGTTGATGAACTGATGAGAGAAATAATTAAAAGAATCCCCCCACCCAAAGGTGATCCTGATGGAAAAACGAGAGCACTAATTTTCGATGCCAAATATGAAGATTACAGGGGGGTAATTGTTTTCCTCAGGGTTTTTGATGGAACAATAAAGCCCGGGATGAAGATAATGATGAAATCTTCTGGTAAGACTTACGAAGTCGTAGAGGTAGGATACTTAAGACCAGATATGGTCAAGACTTCCGAGCTGAAGGCAGGTGAGGTGGGTTATTTGACAGCTGCAATAAGAGAAATAACAGAAGCCCGGGTCGGCGACACTATTGTCGACGCCAATTACCCTGAAACCCCAGCGCTTCCAGGTTATAGAGAACCAAAACCTGTTGTTTTCGCAGGAATATACCCAACTGTTCCATCAGATTACGAACTTTTAGCAAAAGCAATTAACAAGTTGAAGCTAAACGATGCATCCCTTCAGTTTTTCCCCGAATATTCACCAGCTTTAGGACCTGGGTTTAGATGCGGTTTTTTGGGAATGCTTCACATGGAAATATTCAAAGAAAGGTTAAAGAGAGAATTTGGAGTTGATACAGTAATAACTACGCCTAATGTTGAATACAAAGTCATACTTGAGGATGGAAAAGAGATACTGGTTGATAACCCAGCAGATTTCCCGGATGTTTTCGAAAAAGCACTGGAGCCTTATGCAAAGGTTGAGATCATAACTCCTAAAGAATTCCTTGGGGCTGTTCAAAAATTCTGTCTTTCTCGAAGAGGTATACAATCTAAATTCAATTTTTTGGATGAAGACACTGTATTTTTCGAATTCGAAATGCCGTTAAGTGAGATAATCTTTGACTTTCACGATAAATTAAAAAGTATCACGAGAGGTTATGCCTCCTTCGATTACGAAATAACTGATTACAGAGAATCGGATGTAGTAAGGTTGGACTTCTATGTGGCAGGGGATAAAATCGATGCACTTTCCCTCGTTGTTCACAAAGATAATGCTTATCACGTGGGAAGAAAGATAGCAGAAAAACTTCGCAAAGAAGTCCCAAGACAACTATTTGAGGTAACCATCCAAGCCGCTATTGGTAAAAGAGTAATTGCTAAGGAGAGAATTCCACCTATCCGAAAAGACGTTACAGCAAAATGTTATGGTGGAGATATTACCAGGAAAAGAAAGTTACTCGAGAAACAGAAGGAAGGTAAAAAGAAATTGAAGAAAATTGGTAAAGTTGAGCTTCCGCAAGAGGCATTTTTAAATATAATTAAAGCCGAGGAGTGATTATGAGAGTCTTAATGGCTACAGATCACTACTACCCTTACCCGGGTGGGATTACAGAACACACCTACCATCTCTCGAGAGAACTTATTAGACTCGGAATAGAGGTAGAAATTTTAACATCCAATTTCCCCCATCAATTTGTAGAAGAACCGCCAGACGCAAAAAATATAAAGGTTCACAGAGTTGGTAAATCTTACTATATAAGGGCAAACAAATCCCAGACCTGTTTTTCTTTTTCCAGAAAAATCACAACTCAAATAAAAGATATTATAGAAAATGGAAACTATGACATAGTGCACTCCCAAAACTCCGTTGCCCCCACAATTCCCTTCCTAAGTCTTTTATACTCCAAGTCGGTTAATTTTGCCACTTTCCACTCATACCACGGATTTTCTCTGGGGTATGAACTTTTTAAGCCACTCCTTCTTCCAGTGTACACCAAACTGGACGGTAAAATTTTTGTCTCCAAACCTGCATTGGAGACAATTGCGAGACATTTTCCCATCGGGGAACATAGAATAATACCAAATGGTATAGACGTTGAAAAATTTAATCCTGAGGGTGAAAAATACCCATTCGCCTTTGAAAAAAGGGACGGAGAAATATACATTTTATTTGTTGGGAGATTGGAACTCAGAAAAGGAACTCGATACTTAATACAGGCATTTAATACCATTGGTAAAAAATATACTAACACGAGATTGATTATTGGGGGAGACGGTCCCCTTAGAAAATCTCTTGAAAAAATGGTAAAGCGAGATGTTTCAGATAGAGTCCATTTTCTGGGTTTTGTTTCGAGCCACAAATTGCCAGATCTTTATAGGTCGTGCGACATTTTTGTTTCACCCGCAATAGGTGGAGAAAGTTTTGGCATTGTCCTGTTGGAAGCGATGGCCTCTGGAAAGCCAGTTATAGCTTCGGATAATGAAGGATACAGAGAGTTGGTTTCTGAGGGCGTTGACGGATTCCTTTTTAAAAGAAAGGATGTCGCTGAACTCATAAAAAAGCTAGAAACTTTAATTAAAAATCCCGATCTAAGACACAAATTAGGTGAATCGGCTCGACTTAAAGCTTTAAACTATTCATGGACTAAGATAGCAAGAGAAGTCCTGGATTACTATGAATACGCTTTGAGGAAAAGAAATGAAAATTCATATCATTGATGGTTACAATGCCATATATTCAATTAAATTCTTCACCCAATCTTTACAAATAGAAAATGGACTTGAACTTGCGAGAGAAGAAATTATTAGAAAATGTGCAGAAAAATTTAAGGGTTCCTTCATAATTGTCTTCGATGGAAGAATTGGAGGAAAGCACTCTAATACCCCAAATGTTATATTCACGTCGGATGGAGTGACTGCAGACGAGTTAATTTTAGACCTTGTCTCAAAATATCGTTCGAAAAAGTACGTTGTATATGTTTACAGTAGGGACAGAAGTTTACGGGAGAAAGCAAAGCTTCGAGGTGCGATCCCTTTAGATCCTCAAGAAGTTCTCAAAGGAACAAAGAAAACATTGGCTAAAGAGGATTTTTTTGATATGAAGAGTAAAAAACTCAAAAATTATAATTGGGAGAAAGAGTTCGGTATCTCAGAGGAAGAGCAAAATGAGAGAATTTAACGAATTATATGAACTGGTGAAATATCTGAGGTCAGAAAAAGGTTGTCCATGGGACAGACAACAAACCTCCCAGTCTATTGCTTTTGATATTATTGAAGAAGCCTATGAAATCAACGATGCAATTGAAAAGAACGAGAGAGAAAAGATACTTGAAGAATTGGGTGACCTGCTATTCCTCATTCTTATGCACATCCGCATCAAAGAGGAAGAAGGGGCCTTTACCCTTACAGAGGTTTTGAAGAGGGTAAAAGACAAAATGATTTCAAGACACCCCCATGTCTTTGGTAACAAAAGTTCTGATCTTACAGATGTCCTTGAAAACTGGGAAAAAACAAAAAAGAATCCATTTGAGACCATTCCAGACTCACTCCCGGCACTGCTCATGGGGCAAAAAATATTTGAGAAAGTTAAAAGGCTCAATAAAGGGGAAGATTGTGAAGCATCATTACAACGAGAATTGGATTACGCTGACATTCCTGCACCCGAGGAAGTTCAAAAGATAATTGAAATTCTGACCAAATACACATGTAAAGGGAAGAACGCAGAAAAAGAAGTTAGAGATTACTTAATCAAACTAAAAAAACACCTCGGTAAAAAATATAATGAATTAAACAAAATTTGAAGTCTGCCTGATTCTTACTTAATATGAATATTCCTCAGCCATCCTCTCAAGTTCGAAAACCGTCGGATTGGCAGGATCATAACAGCACAGCCTTATTTTGTATTCGTTCTCTCCATCCCCTACCTTTCCACCATAGGAGAGCACCCTGATAATCGGATACAGTATATCATACGCAGCTGGGCATAGATTCGGGATGGGCCATCCCTGGTAAACAAATTCATCACCTACTTTGTGACCAAGAGGGCATTTGCCACTGCCCTGTATTTCTACTACTTTTAATTTGACTTTATATCTTGTCATACATCCTCCTTTATTTTAGTAATCAAAGGAACTACCACCAATAAACTCCCGAATTATAGAGGTTGGGGGAATCTCAAAAGGCATTACCCCCATAAAATGAAAGAGAAAGTTTAAAAGTCTTAAAGCCTCGCTGTAGCTCTCATCTTCGGATTTTACTGAGCGTAAAAGTGGTTCAGCGTAATTTTTCAAAACAGCAAGCTCATAGGTAAGAGCGCTATTAAACATTATATCTGCCTGCTCCTGATAAGGGAAGATATACAAATCTTCACCCTTCGCAACCTTTGGCCACATGGAAATAGTTTCCGATGCAGAATGATTCCTGTATTTATGATCCCTTACAATCCTTCTGATAATCCTTGCATCCCTTGTGGGGATCCGATTCAGCCTATCCAAGTTAAGCTGGGTTAGACTGGATACATAAATTTTAAATTTGTTTTCCTCTGCAATACCTTCCGTGAGTTCTGGATTTAAACCATGAATTCCTTCTACTATTATTATTTCGTTCTCTCCTAACACCATCTCTTCCCTAATCCCATCCCTTCGCCCTTTTATGAAACTGAACTTTGGTATTTGAATTTTCTCACCCTTAATAAGTCTTCTTATATGTTCACGGAAAAGCTTATAATCCAGAGCATAAAAACTTTCATAATCAGGTTCACCATTTTCATCAAGAGGGGTAAATTCCCTATCAACAAAGTAGTCATCAAGCGAAATTGTTTTAGGTACTAAACCGTTGACAATAAGTTGTATTTTAAGCCTTTTTGAGAAAGTAGTTTTACCGGACGATGACGGACCGGCTATCAAAACGATTTTAATCTCATTTTTTCTCTTAGTTATTAAATCAGCAATTTGGGCTATTTTCTTCTCATGTAAACCTTCCTGGATTTTGATAAGGTCAGAAATTTTGCCACTGTGAATAGCCTCGTTAAGCTGTCCCACGTCCTCTATACCGAGAATTTCTGCCCAAGATTTAGATTCCTGAAAAGTTTCAAACAACTTATCTCTTTTTACAGGGCTTGCTAACCTCATCGGATCATTATGATCTGGAAGAAATATTAAAAAACCATGGTTATAACGTTGTAACTTAAAAACTTTAACGAACCCAGTATGTGGAACTAATGGACCCGCCATATAAGCCATATAATCATCAATCTTATAAAAAGTAAAAATATTTTTAGCCATATATTCAACAAGCCTCAGTTGGGAGTAGTGCTTTTCCTCACGCAAGTATCTGATAGCTTCCTGTTTGGTGAGGTCAACTATCTCGATGGGAATTTCCTTTTTAGATAACTCGTATAGCCCCTCTTCGATTATCTTAACTGCTAAATCGGGATCTACTCCTCTCGCTTCCCCATAAAGAGCCTCTCCAAGCGAATGCTCCATCTTGAGTGAATTCTTGTAACCCGCCTTTGAAAGAAGATAATCACTTAAAAAAGCTAAAGTTCTTTCATATGTCCTTCTCCCCTCTCCCTCAACAACACTTAGTAGCTTTATATTAGAACTTTCAGGAAACTCCATCCCAAATCCAACAAGCTGATTGTCAATTATACACGCAGTATATGGATAAGAAATCCTGTTTACCATGTCCCAGACCTTTTTTCTCATAGTTCACCTCTCGAATTTTGATGCCAGTTCTTCAAGGGAAATAAAATATATGGTTGGCCTTCCGTGCGGACAATAAAACGGGGCATCTGAAGCCATCAATTCATCAACCAACTTTGCCATTTCCTCTTTTGAAAGTTCATCCCCGAATTTAATGGCAGATTTGCAAGCAATGGTTTTGAGAAAATTTTCAAGTCTATCTGGTAAGCTCGGAGTTTCTTCGAGAGATGCAATCAAATCTTTGATGTCCTCCTTTTTCACATTCCTAAAAACAGCAGGGACTCTGTCGATTACAAGAGAATTTGAACCTAAAAATCTGTATTCAAATCCGAAAGAATTAAAAAACTCCGCATAAATATCGAAAATTGCCTTTTCCTTTACAGAGAGTTCTATAAGTATCGGAAACATCAGCAATTGACTTGAAAAATCTCTGTTTCTTAGTTTCTCATAAATAATTCTTTCATGCGCAGCATGTTGGTCAATGATCATAATTCCGTTACTGGTCTGCACAAAGATATAAGACTTATGAGCTTGCCAGATATTCAAAATATCGGTCTGGCTTTCCTTAGATACATTCTTTACAGTTAAGGTTTGAAAAACCTCACCAAATTCAAGTTGTCTTGTGCCACCATATTGCTCAGATACTTTGGCAGAAGACAATGAATCTGTCTGAACTTTAATTGAATCAACAATCTCTCTTGAGTATTGTCTGAAACTACTATATAAAACCTTATACAGTTTTTCTGTCAATCGGATATAGGGTGCTACTTTAACTTCTCTCTTCTGGGGATGAATGTTGAAATCTACAAACTCAGGTTCAACCTCTACTTTGATAATGAAATCCGGTTGCCCATAAGGTTTTTCGTATGCCTTGTATATGATCTTCCTCAGCTGATCTCCTCTTACTCTCCTACCATTCACCAGGATAATCTGCTCATGGCCTTTCTGATCAACCATCTCGGGCTTTTCAACAAAACCCTTAATGGAGAGATAGTCATCACTGTAATTCAGTAGAATAGCTCTCTCAAGGAATTCTTTTCCAAATATTGAAATGATCCTTTGCGCAAAATCGCCAGGGGGCAAATCCAGTTTCTTAGAACCATCCTCATAAAATTCAAAGTAAACTTCGGTGTGCCACAGAGCATATGAAATCAATTCCTCAAAAACCCGCTTTCCTTCTTCCTTTTTCGATAACAAAAATTTTCTTCTTACAGGTAAATTAAAAAATAAATCCTTAACAACAACCGTCGTTCCCTTCTTCCTCGGCGCAGGTTTTGAAGAAGTAAGCTCTCCAGCATTAAAAATACACTCCCACCCTGATAAAACATCATCACTGGTTGAGGATACTATGGTGAGATTGGAAACCTGTGCGATAGCATACAAAGCTTCGCCTCTAAACCCAAGAGTTTTAAGATGTTTCAGGTCGTCAAAAGACGATATCTTACTTGTAGTGAAACGCTGAACTGCCAAAGGTATATCTTCAGAAAACATTCCGATTCCATCGTCCTCCACCTCAATAATATCAATTCCACCACCCCAAATACTCACTTTAATGTGCTTAGCACCAGCATCGAGACTATTCTCAATAAGCTCTCTCACACAAGAAGCAGGGTTCTCTATAACTTCCCCAGCCGATATTTTTTTTATAACATCATCCGGCAGTTTCTTTATCACTTCTCCCTCCAAGCACCCCTTTAATTACTTGACCAGCTTCAAACCCGAATTTTTTAAGTTTATATTCCAGGACAGAAGTCTCGATTCTGGTGGGTATCAGTCCCCTTTCTTTCACCGAAAAAGAAAAAAACGGCACCCTTTTCCCAAATAATTGGATACTCTGCCTTTCTACGTATGGCCTCCTATCCACTTCTTCAGAAGTAATTTCAACAACCATCGTGAGTTCGCCTTTAACTTTGACTCTTGATGGACCAAAAGTCCTTAGAACATCAATTATACCTATTCCCCTCAACTCCATGAAAAATTTAAAACTCTCACTCTGAGAACCAGACATCAGAAGAATAGACGCAGGTGGGTAGTTGACCAATTTTACAAGATCGTCTGCAATAAATAGATGACCGCGCTCAATAAGTTCAAGTACACATTCGGATTTTCCACTGCCTGATTCACCAATTACAAGGACACCTTCTCCAAATACTTCAACAGCACTACCGTGGCAGATTGAGTAAGGGGAGAAACAAAAAGCCAAGTAAGAATTAACTCTACTTTTAAAATAGTTGGTATCTTTGCCTTTATATGCAATAATAGGCACCTTGTCAACCAGACTCTCCATTCCTTCAAAAAGCTTGTTGAGAACGGAAGTATCTACAATTAGACCAGAGATCTTACCACTATTTACTCCCTGAATTAGTTTATCTAATTTGCCCTTTTGATTTAAAAGAGAAGAGGCATCATGAGCCCAATACAGAATACCACTTTTTATGGTGCCTTCCTTAAATTTAAAATAATCATGAAATTCTATTAGTCTTCTCTCAAAAATTTTAATCCCTTCAAATTCATCAATTTTATTAACTAATTCAACATCTTCTTCATCAGCCAGAAGGCTGAAAAGGTCTTTGAAGAATACATACTCAGGCTCTTCTATCTTGAAGTTTTTCCTCATACTTAACCATCTGGTGTTTTATACGATCCTTAATTTCATCGATTAAAATGTAAGGGTCTTTCTCCATAGATTTAACGGTAAGAGTCTGACCTTTCACCTTTACAACCAAGGTTCCGGAGTATCTGCCCCTTTGCTCTTCCATAGTAAGTTCAACACTTATTATATAACTGGCAAACTTATCCAGTACACCAAGCCTTTTTTCAATATATTCTTTCAGCGCATCAGTCACCTCAAAGTTTTTAGCTGTAATTACAACGTTCATAGTACCTCCTTCTTCGTATTTAATTCAGTTTATTCCAAACTTTTTAAAATGTCAAAAATTTTCTCTGAAACCTTTGAAGGTGAAAGGTTGTTTACTTCGTAAAGATCCTTTGCCGCTCCTGAAACCGAATAATTCTCCAAACCAAATTTAAAAACCTTAACACACTTCCCTCTTGTAAGATAAAAATCTGAGAGTATTGCTCCTAATCCACTATGTATATTATGGTCTTCATAAACAAAAATGGGCCTTCTTACTACCTCATCTCTTAAAAGAACATTCTCGTCGAGGCAAAAAGGCGTTGAAATATTAATAACTGTAAGCTCTTTCCCAATGTTTTTCAATCTCTCAAAGACTTCAAGAGCCATTGCGAGAGTTGGGCCGTAAGCAATCAAGGTTCCATGGGTACCATACCTAATAATGTCTGCAACACCGTACTTAAATACATAATCTTCCCCATAAAAGGGAAGACCATTTTTGTCAGGAATTACGGGCCAGTTTGAACGTCCTACCGCTATAGCAAAGTTTCCATATTCGCTCATGATGTAATTTAAAGCCTTTTGAGCTTGATTAGCGTCTCCAGGGATAATGAGTTTGAAATTATAAAGGTTTCGTAATATTCCAATATAGTCAATACAATGATGTGTCTTTCCATCTTCTCCAACATCAATACCAATGTGTGAAATGATTAGCTTGAGATTGGTATGGTTTATATCATTAAGTCTGTGCTGATTATATGTTTCATCAACACCAAAAACCCCAAAATCTCCAAATACACCTATCACACCCTGAGTACTTAAAGCACCGGCAACTGTTGCGGTTGAATGCTCCTGAACACCAAATTCAAAGAAATGCTGAGGAAAATGCTTGGAAAACTCAACAAACCTTAATGATTCAGCCAAGTCACAATCAAAAACCACAAAAGGAGTAAACCCTTTATTAACCAAATTTGCTTTCCCAATCCGCGTAAGCTGTTCTCCTACAGCAACCCTTGTCGCAACTTTCTCGGTTGGATTATAAATTTTAAATTCTGCACCATTAAAATTGATCTTGTATTGTAGTTTTCTCCTGAATGTGGGAAATTGTTTTAATTTTCTCTTTTCCGCATAATATTCCAGATTGTCTTCCACGCCAAGTTCGTTCAAAGCCCTTCGGTATTCCTCCACTGCCAGGGGTTTACCATGATATGCTTCTACATTCTCCATAAAAGAAACGCCTTTGCCCATAACAGTTTTAGCAATGATGCAAACAGGATAATCTTTCTCATTTAGTGCTTTTCTTATAGCCTGATAGATCTCCTGATAGTTGTGGCCATCTATCTCAAAAACCTTCCATCCATCCGCTTCATAATTCGCCTTTATGTTTACAGGCATCACATCATGGGCATTCCCTGAAATTTGTTTATCGTTGTAGTCAATAATCACGGTAATATTTGTCAAATTGTATTTCTTTGCAATCCTCCTTGCCTCAGCGACTTGACCTTTAGCCTGTTCTGCATCACTCATCAAAACAAAAACGTGATAATCCTTATTGAGAACCCTCCCCGCAAGAGCAAATCCAACTCCCGCAGAAAGCCCTTGTCCCAAGTTCCCCGTCGTCCACTCTACACCGGGAATTTCTCTTTCTATATGACCTTCGAAAGGAGAACCTGCAAGTCTGAAGTACGCTATGGCATCATCTATGTCAAAAAATCCAAGTCTTCCAAGAACTGCGTAAACTCCCGGAGATGTGTGACCGTGAGAAACTACAATTCTATCTCTATCATCCCAATCTGGATCACGAGGATTTACACGTGCGTACTTCCATACTACTAAATATATGTCGCAGGAAGACATAGACCCACCGGGATGCCCAGACTGCGCCAGGGTTGTCATTTTTAGAATATCGCCTCTTACTAACCTGCCAAGCTTTTCAAGTTGATATAACTCGTCCTCCGTTAAAAATTCTTTATCAAAAGACATAAACTGCTCCTTTTACTAAATTATAAACTTCTGTTTTCAAACATAAAAGCGAGCATAGTGAAATAAAAGCTTACGATGTGTTCGCTGCTACTTTAATTAGAAATAATATTGTAAAACTAAATGCTGTTTGACTAACTAAGAGGTAAGCCTTATAAGTTTTATTATGAACGTGGCTATCGGTGTTTTAATCATAATAGCTTTGGTGGTGTTTATTGGAATGCAGATTTATTTAATCACTCTGCTATTCCGATTGAACGAGAGCGTAAAAAAGATTAACAGGCTTGCAGACATCCTCGAGGCCCATCTTCCTGAAATTTTGGAGAATTTAAGAATTACCACCCTAAAAGCAAGGATAATAAGCCAAGATTTTGAAAAGGGTGTGAGGCAAGTCTCTAAAATTTCATCGTTTTTAATCCCAATAAACTCTTTTTTAAAATTTATTAGCGCCCTAATAAAAAAATGAAGGGAGGAATGAAATGTGTAAAGAGAAAGAAAATCTCGTATTGCCCTTTATAGGGGGTATAATGGTTGGAACAATATTAGGCTTGCTTTTCTCCCCCGCATCCGGAAGAGAAAACAGGGAAAAAATAAAATTATTCGCTCAATTTCTGGCTGAGCAAATTAAACGAAAAATAGAGGAAGAAAAAGCAGAAAATATTTGATTTGTAAAAAGGAGGGCATTATGTCAGTAAAAGTAGCAATTAATGGTTTTGGAAGAATCGGAAGACAAATTTTAAAGATCGGTCTCGAAAGGAAAAACCTTGAGTTTGTTGCAGTTAACGACCTTGCGGAGCCTGAGATTCTTGCCACACTCCTAAAATACGACTCTGTTTTCCGCAAATATGATAAAGAAGTTAAGGTAGAGGGAGATTACATTATCGTGGACTCGAAACGGATTAGAGTTTTTAAGGAAAAAGATCCCGCAGCAATTAACTGGGGTGAGGTAGGTGCCCAGATTGTTGTAGAATCAACAGGATTATTTACCAGCAAGGAGAAAGCTTCAGCACATTTAAAAGATACAGTAAAGAAAGTTATCATTTCCGCTCCAGCAAAGGGTGAGATTGACGCCACAATAGTGATGGGAGTAAATGAACATATCTACGATCCGGAAAAGCACCACGTAATTTCTAACGCCTCCTGTACAACAAATGCCTTTGCGCACTTGGTAAAAGTACTTCATGAAAACTTCCATATCAAGAGAGGCGTCATGACTACCGTACACGCTTATACTAATGACCAGCGAATTCTTGATCAACCTCATAAAGATGTAAGAAGAGCAAGAGCTGCAGGACTCTCAATCATCCCCACTTCCACGGGTGCAGCTAAAACCATTTTTGAAATATACCCCGAACTTAAAGGAAAAATAGAAGCACACGCCCTAAGAGTACCCGTAGCAGATGTATCCATAGTGGACTTCGCATGTGAGGTAGAAAAAGCAACTACGCCCCAAGAAGTTAACGAAGCATTTAAAAAGGCTAACTCTAAATATTTAATGTATTGCGAGGAACCTCTCGTTTCCATTGACTTCGTTGGCGATTCACATTCAGTGATTTTCGATGCCACACTTACCCAAGTAGTGAACGGAACTCTTGTAAAAGTCTTCGGTTGGTATGACAATGAATGGGGTTATTCTACAAGGTTAGTGGACTTAATTGAGTATGTCGGGGAGAGATTATGAGCCTCAATAAACTCTCCATTTTAGACGTATCGGATGATTTATTTAAGGGCAAAAGAGTTTTCGTAAGGGTAGACTTTAACGTTCCTATTGGCAGTGATGGGCAAATTGTTGATGACACAAGAATAAGAAAAACGCTACCAACAATTACCTATCTTCTTGATAGGGAAGCTAAGGTAATACTCGCCTCCCATTTAGGGCGCCCCAAGGGAAAAGATTTAAAATACTCACTAAAACCTGTTGCAGAGCACCTTTCTAAGATTATCCAAAGAGAAGTGAAATTTGTTGATGATTGCATCGGGGAAAAAGTCGAAAGAGTTATCGAACAACTTAAAGACGGGGAAATTCTATTGTTAGAAAACGTGAGATTTTATGAAGAAGAAGAGAAGAATGACCCTGAATTTTCGAAAAAGCTGGCTTCATACTTTGATGTTTACGTAAATGACGCTTTCGCCACTGCCCATAGAGCTCACGCTTCAACTTACGGTATGGCAGAATACATGGAGGTTCGACTTGCAGGTCTTCTGATGAAAAAAGAAATTGAAGCGCTATCAAAGGTGAGAGACAATCCTGAACACCCATTTGTAGTAATTCTCGGTGGTGCAAAGGTAAAGGATAAAATAGGAATAATAAAATACTTATTGCCTAAAGCAGATGCATTAATGATCGGTGGTGGAATGGCTTACACTTTCCTGCACGCTCTTGGACAAAAAGTGGGAAAGTCAATCCTCGATAAAGATATGTTAGACCAAGTAAAGGAATTCTTAGCCACAGAAAAAATCATTCTTCCTGAAGACCACGTAGTAGCCGATAAATTAGAAGAAGGCAGCAATTACAAAGCAGTAAAAGAAATACCTGATGACATGATTGGAGTAGATATAGGACCCAAAACCGTTACTCGATATATCTCTGCCCTTCCAGATTCAGGTACTCTCTTTTGGAATGGCCCACTTGGAGTAATTGAAATCGACGAATTTGCAAAAGGTAGTATAGAGTTATTAAAAGCGGTGGCTTATAAAACCTCAAAAGGCCTGTTTTCTGTTATAGGAGGCGGTGATACACTTACGATACTTGAAAAAGCCAAAATCGATGAAGATGCCTTTAGTCATGTTTCATCTGGCGGTGGTGCCACCCTTGAATTTTTAGCAGGGATTGATTTGCCAGGGATTAAAATACTCCAAGACAAAAAGTGAACTCATAAGAAATTAGAAGGCTTCCTAATCTTACTTCAATGTCGCATATTTATTGAAATGTTATTATTCTTCTTGATACAATTCTCTGAACAAATTTACAATTCGGTCTCCAAACTTGTCTTTAAGTCGTTTTAAGGCTCTATCACGTAATTGAAATACCCTTTGTTTTGATATACCGAGCCTTTCTCCAATCTCCTCCAAGGTATGCTTTTTTCCATCTTCAAAGCCAAAGTAAAGTTTTATTATTTCAGCTTCCTTTTTACTCAAGAAACTAAAAATTTCCTTTATTAACTGGTGCATTTTAACTTCTGCATAGTATTTTTCTGGCGATGGAAGGGCTTTTTGTTCAAGAATATCAACTAACTTTTCTTTACTCTCCTCTTCTTCCGTTTCAAGACCACGATCGAGACTTCTGGAGGAAAGATAAATTGAACGCAACGCCCTTATCTCATGAGGAGAAAGATCCAATACTTCCGAAAGCTCTTCGTCAGTGGGTTGTTTCCCATTTCTCGCAGTCAGTTCAGCCTCGGCTTTTCTTATTTTTCTTAACTTTTTTAAAACCGCTTCAGGAAATTTTATATCCCCAAGATAACTCCTGATAAACTTAATCATATAATCCCTAACCCAATACCATGCGTAAGAGAAGAAACGATTGGATTTGGAGAAGTCAAATTTTTTGATGGCTGTTAGAATACCTCTATTCCCTTCGTTAACAAGATCCGGAATTACATCATTTCCCAGCTGAAATACACCTGCAAAATACTTAGCTATCTCGAAAACCTGGGGAAGGCATGCTACTACGATTTTTTCAATGGCCTCTTTGTCACCCGCTTTGGCCCGTTTCAGGTACTCTCTTTCCTCTTCCGGGGTTAAACCTTTAGAAATGTGTTCTAAATCGTCCAACAGATACTCAAAAGAACTATCACCTTGCCTAACTGACATTATAAAAAGGCCTCGTTATCCCCGTTTGTTCCCTAAAATCGCTTTATCTCTTCAAAAGGTTCTCATAAGGCTCCATTGGATAGACATCAAGAGCTCTTACCCATGAAGACAATTTTTCTACCCTTTCCTTTGGATCTGATGGAATGTTCAAAGGCCTTCCACGGCAATCTATAATTAAACCCACAACTCCACCTTCTACTTCGGTTTCAAGCCTCTTCCCCTTACCTGCACCCACATCAAAATTCTTAGTAGGTTCAATGATTGCCTTTGCTTTCTCACCAACTTCCAGTGGGATCCTTACCAATTCCCCAAAATTCACGCTTCTTTCTATTCTTGTGCCATCTTTTTTGAGAATCACGATATCTAAGCACTTTTTACCTTCCTTATCGAGACCAACAGGGCAAATTGAAGAGCCAAGGCGAATGAGACAATCTCTATCAAATACCTCCGTTGCAGCCTTTTCATTTACTTCTGATAAAACACCCAAGTGAGGCATCATAAATATAGAATCCACAGAGAGCATCGTAACACCTTCAGGCTGGAAAGCATCCAGCATCATTAGAGCAGATTGTACGCGGCGGGGTGCATGGGAGAGAACTCCACCCGAACCGATAATCAGAGCAAGTGACATCATATCAACAAGGGTAGCGCCTGATAGAGTTTGTGCAAAAGCTTCAGATATTGTTCTTTCCTGTTGAACTCCCTTTAAGCCAACTGCCATGGTTTTGTGATGCTCAAAGGCCAACCTCAATGCTTCTCTGGCAATTGCTTGTTCAATTATTAACTCCTCAAGTGTCTGAGGAATTGTTGTAGGTCTAATCATCTTATTCCGAATTCTGTTTTTCAAATCATTCTCATCAATAGAAAACGGCACCCATCTTAAAATATTTTCAACACCAGCGGAAACAAGCACATTAGAAATAGAGTAACTCATTCCCAGGTTTGCAGAAACAGTTCTGTTAAAAACCCCACCGAAAACAGAAAATACATCCGTTGTGGCACCGCCTATATCAACTCCAAGCACATCGATATTTTCGCTTCTTGCTACCTTTTCAACAAGAAGGCCCACCGCACCTGGGGTTGGCATTATAGGGTGGTCAGTCCAGCTCATCAGCTTCTTATACCCTGGAGCATGCTGCATTACATGCTCCATAAAAAGGTCGTGGATTTTATGCCTTGCCGGTCCTAAATTCTCCCTTTCCAGAACTGGCCTGATGTTATCTACAATATAAAGGGCAACTTTATCTCCAAGTATTTTTTGTATCTCTTCCCGTGCATCTTTATTCCCAGCGTATATAACAGGTAGCTTATATCCTGTTCCGAACCTCGGTTTGGGGTCAGCAGCCTTAATTAATTCTGCAAGTTCAACAACGTGTTTTATAGTACCCCCATCAACGCCCCCGGCGAGCAAAATCATATCCGGCCTCAATCGTCTGATAAGTTCAACACGTTCATGTGGCATTCTACCATCATTAGAAGCAATCACTTCCATAACGATTGCACCGGCCCCCAAAGCAGCCCTTGCAGCACTCTCCGCTGTCATGCTTTTAACAACACCGCAAACAAGCATCTGGAGCCCGCCACCGGCAGAAGAAGTCGATACGTAAATATCCACACCGGTTTTCTCATCTTTTTTGGGTTTTATAATTGTCTCTCCGTCGAGAATTGTAATACCAGTCAACTCCTCAACCTCTCTAAAAGCATTCAAAACCCCTTTTGTCACATCCTCATAAGGGGCTTCAACCGTAGTAGGTGCCTCTCCTCTGGTTATTAATCTGTAACCTTCTTCCTTTTTTTCAATTAAAATAGCCTTAGTTGTCGTGCTTCCACAATCAGTTGCAATCACTCTCTCTAACTCTTTCCCATTCGCCATAATAACCTCCCGAAATCAAATTAAAATGTTTACTCGCATTAATTTTAACGAACAATCCTCAAAATATCAAAAAATGCTATCACAATCATTAAAATTAGAAGAATAGTAAACCCAATAAGTTGCAAAACCCTTTTAACTTCGGGCGATAGCTCCCTCTTTGTAATACCTTCAATTAAGTAAACAAGAAAATGCCATCCATCCAATGCAGGCAAAGGTATCAAATTTATTATAAAAAGATTAATCGATATCAAGCCCAAAAGATAAAGAAGCTGGAAAAGACCATAGCTTGATGCAGTGTATATAACCTTTCCAATCATTATAGGCCCACCAAGATTTGATAAAGGAACCTTGCCTCTAAACAGCCTCATGAGATACACTATATAAATCCAAGTTATCTCAAGGCTTCTCGTTATAGAAACTCTAAAAGCTTCGAAAATATTTAACCTCTTCTTTACGGATGGTGCGGTAATACCTATCCTTCCAATTTTTTCGTTGTTTGGTGTAGTTTCTACTAATGGTGTGATTAAAAATTCCAGGATATTTCCTCCTCTTTCCACAGCAAGTCGTATCTCTTTTCCGGGATAATTTCTTATAGAATCTACAACCTCTTGCCACAACGAAACGGGAGTGTTATTAAACCTTACAATTTTGTCACCTTTTTTAAGGCCTGCCCTATGTGCAGGACTTCCCTTTTCAATCCGATTTACAATAGGTGGAATCGCAAAGATAACCCGCAGCGAATCAAAGTTTTTCCCCAGTAATTCTATGGTGACTTTCTGATTTCCACGTTCAATTAACAAAATGTGCTTATCTTTTTTCGAAAAGTAATAATAGAGGTCTTCTAAAGTGCTCACAAATTTGCCATCTATAGCAATAATGCTATCACCTGCTTGAAGAGAAGCAATTTCGCTTTCCACTTTATAAACTCTGTAAATAGGAATTGTTTCATACCCTACCAGCGAATATCCAAGCCCAAACACTACAAGAGCAAGAATAAGATTAAAAACAGGGCCAGAGATAACAACAAAAATTTTTTTGTAAAAAGGCTGTATCCAAAAATCGCCTGGTTCAGGGTTTTCAGACTTTTCTTCTCCCTTTATTTTAACATACCCCCCAAAGGGAATCAGAGATAAACTATATCTCGTACCAACTTTATCGGTAAAAGACAACACTCGTGGGCCAAAACCTATTGAAAACTCCTCTACCCCAATGTGTTGAATCCTACAGGCAATAAAATGGCCAAACTCATGAACTGCAATAAGGATACCCAGAAATAGTAAAACCAATAAAAATGTTAACATTCAATCTTCTCCCTTTTTAACTAAAGTCTCTCTCATTATTCTTTTCCAGTTAGGAAGCCCCCCTTTAAGAATGTAAGAATTACCGTAGCCCTCTTTTTTCAACAATTCTAAAAATTGCTTGTCTTCCTCTTCGTTTGTCACAAGAACAATCAATGTATTTTGGGGTATCTTTAACGCTTTAACAGAGCTCAAAAACCTATTCCTGTCAATCCAAATTGAACCCACAAGATGCTCCTTGTCAAACTCAGATTTGTCCCTTACGTCTATTAAGACGATCATATAACGGATAAGCTCATTCGGAGTCAGAGTCGATTTGATAACTTCGCCTTTGAGCTTTAGATACAATTCTCCACTATTCTTTCCTTCGTATTTTACTTTGACTAATTGCACAACCTCTCCTAAGTAGCCTTTAGTGTTAAATTTAACATCTACAGCGGTAGAATCACCTGGTTTTACAACATTTGAAGATTGTAAAGCATAAGTGCATCCACAAGATGGCTTTATGGAGACTATCTTGATGGTATCATTCGTATTGTTTTTCAACCAAAATATGGCTGAGACAACTTCTCCCTCTTCTACTTTACCAAAGTCGTACCATTCCGGTATTGAAACTAATGAAATGATAAAGAAACACAACGAAGATACTATCATAGCTTAATTTTAACGCGTCTAAATAGCACCAGCAAATGCATCAAATCGGCCTTTGATTTGCTAATTTAAAATAGACGTTATACAATAGATTTGTAATTTAGCAAAATGAAATGTCCTAACTGTGGTCTTGAAAATAACGAAACTGCTAATTTCTGTATTAACTGCGGTATACCCTTGAAACAATTAATACTCCCAGAAAAACGCATAGTTACAGTTATCTTTGCTGACCTTGTAAATTTCACCAGAATTAGCGAAAATAAAGACCCAGAAGACGTTCTCAACATGTTAAACGAAATTTTCGAAACGATAGAACAAGTTGTTTATAAATATGAAGGCTTTATAGATAAATATCTCGGAGACGGTGTGATGATTTTGTTTGGTGCTCCTATTGCCCATGAAGACGACGTTGAACGTGCAATCAGGTGTTCAACCGAGATTCTTGAAGCAATAGCCAAGCTGGCAGAAGGCCTTAAAGAAGACATAAAAGTTAAAATTTCAATAAACAACGGTTATGTAATCAGTGGATACACTGGCGGATCAAGGAAACGAATGTATACGGTTATAGGTGATACTGTAAATGTCGCAGAAAAGATAAATGACCTTGCACATCCGAATTCTATAGTAGTAACAGAGAAGGTTGCCGAATATACAACGCACCTTTTTGATTACAAGCCTTTAGGAGAATTTACCATACCAGGAAGGGAAGAACCTATAAAGCTTTACGAATATATGCAGCCGAAAATTCTGGAATACGGTTCACTTCCGACTTTCAAAGGAAAACTGGTACCACTTGTAGGTAGAAAAAAGGAACTTGAGAGATTGAAAAGTCTCCTCAATTCTATAGAGAGCGGAACAAGCACGTCTGCGTCAATAATTGGAGAAGCTGGTGTCGGCAAATCAAGAATGAAATACGAAATCAAAAAATATTGCAAAGAATATAAGGACTATATAATTTTAGAAGCTCTTTGTAAAAGCCAAAGTAAGGAATCTGCGTATGAACCTTTTTTGGACATCATAAAGGCGCTAACCCAAATAAAACCTGAAGATACCAAAGATACAAAACGAAGCAAAATCCATAATACTTTTGAAAAATACAGTATTTCAGTTGATGCAAAAAAAGTAATACAAAACCTTCTTGGGCTTGAACCCGAGTTCAAATTAAAGGAAAAATTAGACATTTTCGAGGCCTTTTACGAAATATTCAAAAGTCTTTCGCAAAATAAGCCCTTGTTCTTAATATTCGAAGACATACACTGGATTGACGAAGCCTCCCTTGACCTTTTAAGATTTTTAATAGAAAAAACTTCAAATCTCAGAATATTTTACCTTTTAACTTATAGGCCTGCAAAAACTATCTTACTTCCTGAATTGTCTTTGACAGAAAATATAGTGCTCCAAAATTTAACTAAGGAGGAGTCAGAGGAGCTAATTAAAAATCTACTTGAGGTTCAAGAATTACCAGCCGAATTTGTTGAACTTGTGTACAGTAAAACGGAAGGCAACCCACTATTTATAGAAGAACTAATTGAAAGAATTTACAAAGACGGATTCTTCCACATAAAAGATGGTAAACTTTCATTAATTAAAAATCTAAGCGAGGCATCAATTCCTGATAAAATCTCTAATCTATTTCTCCAAGAGATAGACAAACTTCCACCTGACACAAAACAAGTAGCCAAAATAGCATCGGTGATAGGAAGGGAATTTAGCAAAAAAATTTTAGAGGAGATATGGCAACGTGAAGATCTTGACTTTCACTTGAGAAAATTAGAAGAATCTGGCATTGCTTATGCTGACAAAACCAAAGAAGATCATTATATTTTCAAGCATTCCTTTGTTCGTGATGCAGCATACAACTTGCTACTCAAAAAGGAGCAGAAAGAACTACACAAAAAAGTGGGAGAGGCAATCGAAAAACTCTACAGTAACCATTTAGAGGAATTCTACGAAAGTCTTGCATATCATTTCGAGCTAAGCGATGTACTGGATAAAGCTCTTTACTATAATTACAAGTCAGGAATCAACCTCGCAAATATAAGGATGTATTCGTCTGCGTGCTCAAAGCTCAAGAAAGCTGAAGAAATTCTTAAAAAAATTTCGAGAATTGAAGATATAATGGTTGACAAAGGTATGATCTTTGACCTTTACTATCGCTACGCTGAAGCGCTCCTTAAAGTCGGACACTTCCAAGAGGCTGAGAGTAAAATAAAAGAGGCAATTAATATCGCAGCAGAAATTCGCGACTTCTATCTTCTCAGTAACTGCTATCAAATCGAAATTGAAATCAATTACCAAAGTGGAGATCTTTATAGTTTAACAACAAACCTTGAAGCTTACAAAAATCACTTACCAACCACATTCTTTGAAACCTATAAAACTTATGCAAGTCTGGAAAAGAATCCTTATGAGTTTGATGAAGTTTCCCTCGAAATGAGTACCAAAAAAATGAAAAACGCGAAGCCTGTAGAGTTTGCCAGATACGCGGAAGTAAACATTGAACACATTAACAATATTGGTGGAAAAAAATTAATGGAAAAACTAATAACACTATTAAACGAAGCTGAATCCGCAGTTGATGAACGAATACTTCCGGAATACAAGCTCAGAAAAATTAAAATACTCTTGGATTCCCGTCTCTATGAGCACGCTCGTGAGGAAATAGAGTTTTCTAAGAACATTATCAAAAAAGAGTACGACGAGGACAGTTACATTTGGTTACTAATTTTTGATTCCTTTATTAAGAGAGAACAGGGCGAATTCGCTCAAGCACAGAAGCTACTAAATGTAGCTCGAAGCATCGCAGAAGACATCCCAAACCATTTCTTAAGAGGAACCATTTTGTTCAATTTAGGTATTTTGAATTTGGGGTATCTGGGAGAGCGTCTTGGTGCTTTAACCAATTTTGCAACTTCATCAGAAATTCTGCAGCAAATTGGCGAAAGAAAAATCTTCTTCCTGACAAAAATTTACTCCTGGATTACAAATATATATGTCGGAAATATAAACACTTATGATGAACTTCCTCCCAATTTGAAAATACCGGAAAACCTTGAGTGGTACAAAATTAATAATATGCTGGAAATATTGAGGGGCATAACGGAACTCATCGCGGGGGACTCAAAAACTGGCACTAACAGGTTAAAGAAAGCAAATTACACCTATTCAAACTCGGAAATACTAATCTTACTCCTTTACACCCTTTTGTTGCTAACATCTCTTAAAAAAGATGACCTTCTTGATAATTTAATAAACAGGGTATTTTTTGTTTTACAAGGACGCAGTGAAAATATCTTGGACTTTGCCCACTATAATTCTGCGCTTCTCATCTACCATTATCTGAAAGCTAACATAGAGAAAGGCCATCAAATTATAAAACAAAGAGGTGATAACCCGAAAATAAAGGCAATTCGTGAAAGTTCACTAATTTTTGAATTTGGAAGCATCATTTATAATGGAGACATTGAAGCGCTCGAAAAGTATTACATGATAGAAGAAATCCTAACTCAACTCGACATCATCCGTCTTCCAATACAAAAAACTCTGCTCAGCATAATACAATACAAATTAATAGATGACACCGATACTGCCTTAAAAGACTCAAAAATTAAACAGATACGACAGGAAATGAACAAGTACAGATTAACTAACCTTGTTCCACTGATCGAAAATTTGAATAAAAGGGAAAGTTGATATAAAATTTTAGCATTAGATATGATGGCAGATTTATTTAACTTATTCAATAAAACTTTTCGAGCTTACAAAATTTACCCCAAGGGACACGAAATTCCCAAATATTTTCTGAGACAATTATGGGACAATCTAAAAGTAAGCATCTCCAAAATACCAAAAATAGAATTCATATTTGAAAAAGGAGAAGTTCTTGATTTAGAAGGTAAAATTATCTGGAAAGAAAATGAAGACGATGACAATCTGGCGTGGGTAATGTATAAACATGGAATTAGAGGTATTTCCATTACACAAGACATTACCGCAACTGACCTTCAGAATTTATTCGAAGCAATACAAAATGCATATTCATCAAACGATAAATACGCTTTGATCTACGAGATAAATTTAAGAGAATATAGTGGTATCTCCTTCGAATTCATGCCAGAGTTTTTACAGGACCAGAATGTGGTAGTCCCAGAGACATATCAGGATTTGCTGAAACTTAAAGAAAAAGAACCATCATCAGAACCTGTAGAATATGAGGGATCGATTTCTGCAACTATAGAGATACCAATTATAATTGAATCAAGAGAGGTTTTCACCATATCCTTTGAAGAAGAGCAAAAGCTAAGCGAAGAGATTTCAAAAGAAAGGGAAACTAACCATTTAGAAAAAGTGTTAAACTATCTTTACACTATTATCGAACTGGAATCCATAGAGGAAATTGAATCATTGCTAAAAGCACTTGAAGAGTTTATTTTGCTCGAAATAAACGACACTGGGATTAGCAAGGTTTCAAGAGTAATTCACGACCTCAAAACCCTGAAAATTAAATTACAAAGCACTGAAAAAGCGAGTGCTATTGAACATTTGCTCAAAAGAATTTCTGAACCATCTCTGATTGAAAATATGATAAGGAACCACATTGATAACAGACCAAAAGAACTCGAACTACTCTTATCCGGACTCGATCCAGGTGCAGCGCTTGCGCTTTTCAAAATCGCGGCAGAACTTCCTCAGAAGAGCCAAAGACAATTAATCTTCAGAGCTATGATTAACATGCAAAATTTCGACCCCAATCGGATCTTGAGCTACATAGTGGCTAACAAAAAAAGCGAAAAGGTCCTTGCAGCTGGTCTTGAATTTATATCGGTAGGAAAATATAGCCAAGCCAGGGAATTCTTGACAGAATTGCAAATGAATATAGACAAAAACCTTAAAAAGAACCTTCTGGAAGCACTTTCGTCCATCGAAGGTGACTTAACACCATTTTTCTACGATGATGATATATCGGTAAGAATGACCACTTATCTTGAAATGAAGAGAAATCCGAGAAAATCTTTTGTAAACTTGATAGTTGAAAGGCTTAAAAGTGATGAGTTATTTTTCAAATTTGATGTTCTGGAAAAGAAACAATTTCTGGGTCTAGTACCCGAATATATTGACTACCCTGCAGTTGAAGAAACCCTGAGAAACATTCTTACGCAGAATTTGTCTTTGATATACAAAATAACGAAGTCAAAAAAATATTACGAGACTCTCCAGTTTTTAATCAATTCCCTGGTAGAATCAAATAAACGTAAAGTCTATTTACTTCTAATAGAAGCTGTAAAAAAAACCAAAGATTCAAAAATTAGAGAAATGTGTTCAGAAGCCTTGAAACAGCTAAAGGAGTGATAGGATGGCAACTCTTGACGAAAATTACATGAACAGAATTATAGCTAAATTTCTTTCTGCCTATAACAACGTGAAACTCTACGGTATCAAACACAACGTAAGCGAGAAAAGTCTGGGCGAATTATTTGAAATACTTTCAGAGAGTCTCAAACAAGCCGATGAGTTTAACTTTGTTCTTCGAGGATTGCACATTTATTTAATGGGGGAAAGACTAAAGATTTCCTCCGTCAATTTTCCTTTCATCAAGCAAGTTGTAGACCTATTCCAAGAAAAGGGAATCGGTGGAATAAAGATAAGTCAAAACTGCACTATTCAAGAATTGGGGATATTTTTTGAACAATTATCAAAAGAAGTTTCAAACTACGAGAACCTGAAAGAAAATCTTGCAAGTTTAGGCGTGGCTTCCATTAAAATCCTGCCCATGTTAGTTCAACCAACTGAAATAGTCGATCCCAAAAAGAGAGTGAAACAAGTTTACTTCGAAACAATAAACCTGGTAAAAAACATTTCAATCCCTGGTGGTGTCTCCAAACCAAGTTACACCAAATTTACCGTTGGCGTCCTCTATCTCATTGACACCTTGAAAACCTCTGAAAGCCTTCTTCTTGGACTAACGGTTGTTAAAAACTATGATGACTTCCTTTACAACCATTCAGTTAATACCGCAATCCTCTCTCTTTCCCTTGGTGTTCGAATTGGTTTAAAAAGCAAAGAGCTTTTGAAATTAGGTCAGGCAGCATTACTCCATGATATAGGGATGATAAACATACCAAGAAATATCCTTAAAAAGGAATCACTCCTCACAGAGGAAGAATGGAAAATTGTGAAGACCCATCCTATTAATGGGTTTAGAATAACTCTTGATTTAATGGGACTTTCTGAAGAAACTGCGCCAATTTTACTTTCTATTTTAGAGCATCAAAAAGGGTACGATGGCTCAGGGTATCCAGAATTCGTGAAAAACAGCATATCACTCTATTCAAGAATCATTCAAATCGCAGACTTCTACGATGCTGTAACGACTCCAAGATTTTATAATCCTATTCCTATGTCGCCCTCTGAAGCAATCGCCTACTTAGTAAAATATTCTGGAAAACTTTTCGACCCACTTCTTTCTAAACATTTTATTAACCTACTCGGCATCTATCCACTTGGAAGTCTTGTGTTCCTCTCCACAGGCGAATGGGCACTGGTAGTGGGACAGCCCCAAGACCCAGAAAAACTACATAAACCAATCGTGCTTGTCATAAAAGACGCTGAGGGAAAAGATCAGATTCACAAAACCCTTGACCTCAGCCAATCTGAAATAGAAATTGTGAAAGTAGAATCACCATGGAAATATGGAATTGACCCTGCAGAATACCTCATTTGATCTTAATTTTTAACAGTTCTAAAAGTTCATCCAAGTTTCTTGTGTTGACCACATCCGAAGGCCCAAGCCATGCCCTCCTCGCTTGACCAATCCCCAACTTTATCATTTGAAGCTGACCAACATGGTGCGCATCTGTATTTATAACTAACAAAGCTCCCCTTTCTTTAGCTTTTCTGGCATTAAGATCGTTAAAATCAAGGCGTTCATAGTAGGCATTCATCTCTAAGAAGGTTTTTGTTTCCACAGCTTTTTCGATTATGACATCAATATCCACATGATAACCCTCTCTTTGGCCTATAAGTCTTCCCGTCGGATGGCCGATGATGGTAACAAAGGGATTTTCCATGGCCCGTATAATCCTGGAAGTAGCATCCTCATTCTTCTTCCATATGTGAATGGAAGCCACTACAAAATCAAGTTCACGAAGCACTTCATCCGGGTAATCCAGCTGACCATCACTTAAAATATCCACTTCAGCACCCTTCAACAGCCTGAACCCCGTGTATAATTTATTTATCCTGTCTATTTCTCTATTCCTCGCCCTAAGCTCATCAATATCTAAACCACCGGCATATTTAACAGACCTCGAGTGATCACATACACCTAAATACTGGTACCCAAGTTTTCTTGCATACTCTGCCAGTTCCTCAAGAGTTGAAGTACCGTCAGAGTAGTTTGAATGTACATGAAGATCCCCCTTGATATCATTGTATTCAACAAGAATGGGTAAATTACCGTTTATCGCAGCCTCGATTTCTCCCTGATCTTCTCTCAGCTCAGGAGGTATCCACGGCAAGCCGAGAGCGGTATACACCTCTTCCTCCTCTGCACCCGCAACAAACTTCTCGTCCCTGAAAACTCCGTATTCAGAGATCTTCAATCCTTTAGCTTTTGCTATGGTCCTTAACTTGATGTTATGATTCTTTGAGCCAGTAAAGTATTGCAAGGCAGCTCCCCAGGATTCTCTTCCTACTACTCTCATATCAACCTGGTACTTACCATCAATTATCACAGACCCTTTTGTTTCCCCAGAGGCCAGAACATCAGTCACTGAAGGAAACCTTGTAAAATGATCAATAATTTCAGCACCGTTTTCCCCAACTACCAATATATCAATATCCCCAACAGTCTCTTTCATTCTCCTATAAGAGCCACACCCGGAAATCAGTTCAACTTTTCCCAATTCACGCATATGTTCCACAATGTCCTCTACAATATTTACCGCAATACCAAGGGGAATCCTCTCTTGCATGCTTAAATAAAGTTCGAGTCCTCGCTTGATATTTTCGATTTTTTTCTCGCCCATACCAGGCAGAGAAAGAATGCGAGGATCATCAAGAATTTTTATAAATTCTTCCATCGTCGTAACTTTGAATTTATCGTGGATCAATTTCAATGTTCGGGGACCTATTCCTGGGACATCCATTAATTTAAGAAGATCTGTCGGCACCTTTGACATCACCTCTTCATATTTTTCAAATGTGCCCTTTTCAATAAATTCTACTATCTTTTTGGCTATGCCTTCCCCAATACCAGGGATTTTCTCAAGTCCCTCAAACCCCTGAGTTCTATATATTTCCGTTACATCCTCAGGAAGTTCTTCCAGCACCCTTGAAACTTTTATATAGGCACGAATTTTAAAAGGATTCTCCCCCAAGAAATCAAGGGCGTTTGCGAGTTCCTCGAATTTTTTAGCAAGGACCTTATTTATTTTCATAACCTTTAATAATTTAAAACTTTTTTGACAACCTTTCAAACCGCAACCTCAAACCTATAAGACACTTGATTTCATTTTGTTTTTCTCATCTGAGAATATATAATAAAACATATGAACAACGAAGAATTTAGTTTTGAAGATTTAAAAGAAGCCTTAATAAGGAAAGGCAAATACGGGTTTTTAGCCTTCGCCATTACCATTTTCCTCGCTGTTCTATACATACTCCTTAAACAGCCTGTCTACGAATCGGAAACAAAGATAAGGCTTCCTGGAGCATCTTCTGTTTCTGAGATGGTACTTGCAGGTGTAACGCAACCCTGGAACGACATTCCTACCCAACTCGAGTTAATAAAATCTAAAACAATTTTAAAAAAGGTAATTGACCAACTAAACCTGAGATTTGAACCTTTAGATAAAAAGTTTTACAGCTACATAAGAATAGATTCTATGGTAATAAGTGACTCAGCACCACCTGGAAATTATGCGCTTAATTTATTCCGGGATAAGTTTTCAATAACTGACCAAAAAGGTATAAAACTTCTCGAAGGAGCCTATGGAAAAATTATATCCACAAATTATATTTCCCTGAAGGTTATCCCAATTAGCGAAAAGGCATATGGTAAAACCCTGAAATTCACTATAAAACCTTTGAATGCAACAATAAAGAGCGTGTCCAGAAATATCAAGGTTTCTCAGGAAGGAAAGTCCTTCATTGCAGTGATTAAAGCACGTGCAAAAGATCCAATTTTAGCAAAACAAATAGCTGAATCCATTGCCAAGGGCTATTATGAATTTACCCTGGAAGATGCAAAACTACAAGCCAGCTCTTTGAGACAGTTCCTGGAAGAGCAAATAACAAAGATTGAACAAGAATTGACCGATTACGAAAAGGACTTAGCTGCAATAAAAAATAAACTGGGAACATATAATTTTATAGCGCTCGAAAATATCTCTGAAAGTTTGAAAGACATTTTCTCAAAATTAAACGATTTAGAATTCGAAAAGACAAGGACCATAATCGAAAAAGCACAGGTAGAGAGAGAACTTTCGATAATTAAGGAACAGATTCAGGGTAAGGGGTATTTTAAAGAATACGCAAAAATTGCAACCAGCTTGGAAACTGGTGGTGACCCACGAATCCTCACACTAACAAATAAACTTTACGAGCTCGAGCTTAAAAAGGCCTCTCTTTTGGAAAAATATAATCCAGAAAACCCTGAAATTAAGTCGATTGAGAATCAAATAAGTGAAATAAAAGGTTCGCTTAGTAAAGCACAGCAGGAATCCATCGAACAATCTATACCTTCTGCCTCTGACCCTGTATTTCAACAATTAGTGCAGGGGCTAATTAAAAATCAGGTTGAATTGCTAACCTTGACGGCTAAAAATGCCGCAATTGATTCTGCTTTAAGAGTATTTGAAGGCAAAATATCAACACTCCCAGAAAATGCCTTAATGTATAGTAAAATAAAGAGAAAAATTCAAGCCCTCTCGGGAATATATAATCTCCTTTTAGAAAAACTTGAACAAACAAAAATAGAAGAAGCTTCAAAAATTTCTGATGTCAGAATCGTCGACTTTGCAATGGTTCCTTCTTCCCCTATTTTACCAAGAAAGGTTCAAACCATATTCATAAGTATAATTTTAGGTAGCCTACTTGGCCTATTTCTGACACTTGCCCTTTACTATATTGATGATTCTGTTAAGTTCTCTAACGAAGTTGAAATGATATTAGGGAAACCTTGCTTAGGAAAAATTCCACCATTTTCAAACCATTATGGAGAAAAATACAGTAAACTGATTCTTCACAAAAATCCTCTTAGTCCGGAAGCTGAAGCCTTTAAAAAACTAAAATTCAATATAGACATTTTGACTAAAGAATTCCCTAAAATAATCGCCGTTACTAGCATAATAGAGAATGAAGGCAAATCAACGATTGTTGCAAATCTCGCCATCGCTTATAGTCTTGCTGGATACAAAACCCTCATAATTGATGGAGATCTAAGGAAACCTTCTCTACATAAAATTTTTGAGACACCTAACGAACACGGATTTACAGAACTCGTGACAAAAAACATTTTAAAACCTTATCCTTCTCGCTTCCAAAACCTCTTCATTCTTCCAGCCGGGGAAGATTCTTTGAATGTGTTAAAGATTTTGGACGCCTTTGATCTTAGGAAAATTAGGGAACTACTCACAGAAAATTTTGATGTTGTAATCCTTGATACCCCACCAGTTCTCCCAGTTGCTGAGGTAAATACACTTGCAGATTTTGCAGGGCATTTGTTACTTGTAGTTAGAGCCGATTATACGCCTAAAAAATTACTCTTTGAATTTGGAACTTCAATTCCGGAAAACATCCGGCTTATAGGCTTTGTTTTGAATTTCTACAAAAGAGCAGAAAGCCACTACAGGTACTACAAGTATTATCACCATGAAACTGAAAAAGAGAATAACTCATTAAGCAATCTCTTAAAAAAACTTAAAATTGTGAAGGAGGATTAATGTTAGGGTCACTTCTTCTTTCTTTGATAGCATTAATCCCTGGAGATGCGATAGCAATAAAGTCAACAAATTACCGAGAGCTTAACGACACAATATTTGTGCTCGGAGATACAACAGCAGAACTGCCATATATTGGCCGAGTAAATGTGGCATTCATTGATGAAGGCAATATAAGGGAGTACTTTGTTGAAACATACTCAAGATATTTAAAAGAACCAGACATAGCAGTTTTTGTTTTATATCGTGTCTCCATAATAGGAAGAGTGGGCAAGCCCGGTATCTACTACCTTCCTTCCTTTGCCAGCTTGGGTGACTTATTAGCAATAAGCGGCGGTCCTCTTCCCGACGCAAATCTAAACAGAATAAAGATTTATTCTGGAACGAGAAAAAACCATCTGAATTTTAGAAAAACAATAACTAAAAATCTAAAAATCAATGATCTGGGGATAGTCTCAGGCACAGTCATTGAAGTTCCCAAAAAATTTACAATCAGTCTTGAAGACATTTACAAATTTGCAGCGACAACTGGCATATTGTGGACTGTTTACAAAGAGGTAATCGCTAAATAAAGGAGGCACATGTTAAACGAGCTTAAAAACAAAATTCTAAAAAGAGAAGCAAGAATTGGAGTAATAGGTCTTGGCTACGTCGGGCTTCCACTGGTTCGCGAATTCCTAAAAAACGGTTTTAAGGTAACAGGATTTGATATTGACCCTCAAAAAGTTCAAATGTTGAATGAAGGAAAAAGTTACATCAAGCATATCCAGAGTGACTTCATTTATAGTGCTGTTGAAAGAAAAACCTTTGAAGCGACTACTGACTTTACTCAACTTAAAGAAGTTGATGCAATAATTATATGCGTTCCAACTCCTCTCGGGGAGCATATGGAACCAGATTTGTCTTATGTATTAAATACCGCAAAAACTATTTCAGAAAACCTAAGAAAAGGCCATATAATAGTCCTTGAAAGCACCACCTACCCAGGCACAACAGACGAGGAAGTTCTTCCGATACTGGAAAAATCAGGACTTAAAGTAGGAGAAGATTTTTTCCTTGGATTTTCTCCCGAACGAGAGGACCCGGGTAACAAGCAATATACCACTGCAACAATTCCTAAGGTAGTAAGTGGAATTACTCCCCAATGCCTTGAACTCATAAGAACGCTTTACGACCAAATTGTTGTAACTACTGTACCTGTTTCTTCTACGAGAGTTGCTGAGGCTGTAAAACTCCTTGAAAATATATATAGAGGGGTTAATATAGCTTTGGTTAACGAACTAAAAATGATATTTGAACGAATGAACATAGACATTTGGGAAGTAATAGAAGCGGCAAAAACCAAACCCTTTGGATTCCATCCTTTTTATCCTGGCCCCGGTCTTGGAGGCCACTGCATTCCCATCGATCCCTTCTATCTTGCCTGGAAAGCAAAAGAATACGATATGACGGCAAGATTTATTGAACTTGCGGGTGAAATAAACACCTTTATGCCCTACTATGTGGTTGACAAAGCTATTAAAGCATTAAATTCGTATGGTAAAAGCATAAAAGGTGCAAAAGTACTTATCCTTGGAGTTTCTTATAAACCTGACATCGATGATATGAGGGAAAGCCCCGCACTGAAAATTATAAAGATACTCTTAGATGAGGGGGCCCATGTAGAGTACAATGACCCATTCTTTCCCGAGCTTATTCCTGTAAGGAAATATCAGATCCCACTAAAATCTGTTGAATTAACAGAGGAAAATCTCAAAAAATTTGACCTTGTAATCGTGGTCACCAACCATTCCAGTTACGATTATGAGTTTATAAGGAAACATGCTAATTTGATACTGGACACGAGAAACGCTTTTAAAATCAGAGGGCTAAAAGAAGGAAATGTTATCAAGGCGTGACTCTTTCAAAAACTAATTCAAGATAGTCATTTGTGAAAAGTAAGTTGGTCAATTTTATTTTATTGCGTAAAGCATAGGTAATGCTGTTCCATTGAGGTTTTAAACTAAATAATTTTTCAAAATCAACAAAAAGCTTTCTATTATAAAAGGTTATCACCTCTTTTGTCCTTTCTCCCAGGTGGTGCAGAGGAGACCGAATTAACTTATAGACAAGATCCGAAACATCAAGTTCAAATTCCACAATTTTTTGTTCTCTGTCCCACCGTAACTCGCCGATTTGGAGTTTCAGTTGAACGGGCAAGACATTGGTCCCCTCTATTTCCAAAGATTTCTCAAAGAAATTGATTTTCATATCTGAAAGGTAAGGCTGAAGGTAAAACCTTAAAACATGTTCAATCAAATCCTTAGGTATCTTAACCTTAAATTCACCCACTTCCGACTCGTCAATTTTCTTTAAAAAATAGTCCGAAAAAATCTGTAAAATGTCGGGCATTATTCTAACCTCCTGAAAAGTGCAACCACTTTCCCAAGAATGTAAAGCCTGGCTTCCTCTTTTCTCAACTTTATTTCTCTGTATGCTGGATTTTCAGGTATTAGGTATACGAATTCACTATCTTCCCTGAAACGCTTACAAGTAACTTCATTATCCACAAAGGCAACTACAATATCTCCATTTTTTACAACTGCCCCAAGTCTTACCACAACAATATCACGGTCGTAAATCCCAGCACCAACCATACTATCACCCTTTACCCTCAAAGCTATGGTATTGCTGGTATCTTTTATAAGAAGTGCATCGAATACCACATTCCCCTCAACCTCTTCTATAGCAGGGATTGGAAATCCAGCTGATACTTTTCCTACAAGAGGTATCATGGCTGCATTTGAAAGCTTAAAATGCAGAAGTTCAATTCCTCTTGGTTTTCTTGAATTTCTTCTTATGAAACCTTTATCTTCCAGAACTTTTAAATGCCTCTGAATGCTGTATATACTGTTCAACCCAAGATTTAATCCCTCTGCAATCTCTCTAATTGTTGGAGGATAACCATGAGTAAGTATAAACTGTTGAATAAAATCAAGAACGGCTTTTTGCTTTCTTGTTAGAACCAACTTTTCTCACCTCAATATGTAATATTTTAAAATCACATAACCCATTGCAATGATAAAAGTAAAAACCGACGCGGGAAATCCATACTTCAAATAGTTCTTAAAGGTTATTTTTTTCTCTGTTTTTCCTGAGATATCTGCAACTACCAGGTTTGCTGCAGCTGAAATTAAAGTAGCATTTCCCATAAAACAAGAAGTAAGTGACAAAGTCCACCAAAGGGTTTCACCGTGTATATTGGGCATTTTGTTTATAATTGCGTTAATTATTGGAGCCATAGTTACAACGAAGGGGATTGCCCCCATTATTGTAGTAAAAAAGAAGGATAAAAAACCGATAATCAAAATGAGGGTAAGCTCGCCTTTAGAAAATCTTAGAAGAAAATTTGCAATGCTTTCAATTATATGAAACTTTTCCAAAGCACCTACAAGAATAAATAGACCGCCAAAAAAGAACAAGGTTGTCCATTCGACTTCATGGAAAAAAGGCTCAGGATTCTCGTTATTTAAAAAGAGGAGAACGACAGCTCCAGTTAAGGCTACAATTGAAGGCAAAATTTTTAGCTTGTCGTGAAGAACAAACCCTATTATAACAAAACCAAAAACAAAAAGAGTTTTTACAAGGAGCCCCTTATTTTTGACTGCACCTCTTTCATCTATTTTAACCTTAGAGACATCGAACTTTCCAGAGATTTTGTACTCTTTACTAAACATCCACTTAAGAAAGAAAATTGTTAATACCATAATAACCGCAACTGGAAGTGCCAAGTTTGCTATAAAATCATTAAACGACAACCCTGAAGCACTACCAATTATAATATTCGGAGGGTCACCAATTAGTGTTGCAGTGCCACCGATATTGGAAGCTATAATCTCTCCAATTAGGTATGGAAATGGAGAAATCCCTGTCATTTTGGTAACGAGAATAATTATCGGTGAAAATACCAAAACAGTTGTCACATTGTCAAGAAAAGCTGAAACAACGCCTGTAAGAATGAAAAAAAATGCGAATAAAATGAAATAATCTCCTTTAGATACCTTAATTGCCTTTATAGCAATGTACTCGAAAAAGCCGGTACGCCTGAAAAAAGAAACGATGATCATCATCCCAAGCAAAAGTCCCAGCGTATTGAAGTCGATGAAATTCCAAGCTTCTTGAGGCGTAAGATACCCCAAAACAATCACTGCAATAGCGGCTAACATAGAAATTACTGTTCTATGCCACCTCTCCCACGCAATAAACAAAAAACTAACGGTAAAAATAGTAATGAGTAAATATTTACTACTTACAACTTCCATACAGTTTTTCTAAAATAGAAAGTCTTGAAACAACGCCTTTATAATTCCCTTCACGATCAACTACTGCAAGGCAAGTTCTTCTTTCTTTAGTAAAGTAAAATATTGCCTTTAATATAGAATCTTCCGGTTTGAGTACCACATAGTTTGTCTGAATAACATCTGCAGCAAGAAATAACTTGTAAGTGAAATCCGAAAAAACCTCGTAGTCCAACACCCCAAAGGTCGTTACATAATCAAAGTCCTTTATAAGATCAAAAAACTCTGGAATAAAGGGTGCAAGTAGATCTTCAGCATATATTACACCTAATAATTTACCCTGATCATCAACTACTGGCACCAATGAAGTAAATTCTTCTTTCATTAATTTAGCAACTTCACAAATTGGTGTATCAAGTTTAACAGGTTTTACAAAAGACAAAACATCGGAAACTTTTAATGGTTCTGCCATAAGGATATTATAAACGCCCTAATTCAAACTCACAACTTGCCTTTTTTAAATTTTTCCAGCATTTCTTTAAAATATCTATTCTCAGGGTCAAGCTTAACTGCCTTTTCTTCGAATTCGATAGCCTTTTTCCGGTATCCAAGTTTAAAATAGATAAGAGCTGCAGTATCAAGTATGTTTGCATCTTCCGGTTTAATTTGAAGTGCCTTATCAATTAGCTCTTTAGCTTTAGAAAGTTCAATATCTCTAAGTACCATAAACCACGCAACTTCATTAAGCATATCAGGGTCGTTGGGACTTTCAGCTATAACATTTTCAAGGATTTTCATCGCACGTCTAAACTCCAATTGCGCTAATTCCTTATTTCCTCTTTTAAGGTATTCATCCCCTAATCTTCCATGAGCGTCAATTAAGAAGAATCTTTCCCATAGTTTATAGATTCTCTTTAATTCTGATATAGGATCAGGGTGATCATCAACTCTGATATCAACGTATTTATCAGAATATCCTCCATAGCCACCATTCTTTCTCATTACAAGAAGGGCTGCTGACTGCCTTCCCCTGGCGTCGCCACCTGCCTTATCCCCTGCTTCAAGTGCTGCAATAAGCCTTTCGGGAAGGTCTCCTTCGCTACTTAAAAAGGCCGATTCCATTGCCTTAAGAACTGTGTCACCAACAAGAATGTTCCCCTGTATTGCATAGCAAAATCCATTTAAATGACCTGCATACGCTATACATCCTTTTCCTGTCCAAGAAGCGGATGCCCCCTTCGCCGACACAATTCCAACCTGTCTTCTGTCAAAAAGAGAATCGATACTCTGCAAATACCTCAAAATACTATCCACTGAATACCCCTTTTTTAGAAGGTCCAGAGCAATTGGCCCAAAGGTTGGATTACCAAAAGCCTGAGACGCGACTGCACCAACCTCAGCCTCTGCAAAAGGAACTACAGATCCTACAGCAAGAAACTTAGAAGCAACTGCTACTCCAACTTCACCAGTAAGGGTATCACAGGCTACAATGGAAAAAGTTCCAAAAGCCTCGAAGGGCAAAGAGTTTAAAATAAAAGTAAAGAGCAAACTCATAAACATATCAACCTCCTACGTAGAAGCAATAATATACCACTAAATAAAGAGGTTCAACAAATCTTTTTAATTGCCTCGAGATATCTTTAAAGAATTGGAATACACTTACAGCTTGCCATAAAATTTAGAAAATGACAAAAAAAATCATTAATTTAGTGGAGCTTATTAAGGCCACAAAGGGGAAGATTGGAATTGTATCCCATCTAAACCCCGACGGAGACGCTGTAGGAAGTCTTTTGGCTTTTTATCTTTTTTTGAAAAAAGCAGGAAAAAGAGTAATCCCCTTTCTCAAAGACAATGTACCTTACTTTTTGGATTTTTTACCCGGAATAGGCGAAATCGAAAAAGAAATAACTCACGATTTAGACTTGATTTTTCTTGTTGATGCTAGTGAGTTTTCAAGAACCGGATTTCCGGAGCCAACAGATACAAGGATAGTAAGAATTGACCACCATATTTCGGGTAAGGCCTATTCGAATTACGATCTTGTCGTACCCCAAGCTCCCAGTACGACAAGCCTAATTATGAAGATTATAAAAAAATATGATCCATCAAAGATTGACAAAGATATTAAAACTTGCCTCTACACTGGTTTACTAACAGATACGTCCTCTTTCAGGCACTCAAATAGCTTTAAGTGGGCCTTCAAGGATGCATACAACTTGGTCAACAATGGTTTAGATGTAACCAATATTGCCTCACTTGTTTACGAGCGGAAGAAGTTAAAAACCCTTCAACTTCTCTCTAAGGCACTTTCAACAATTATGGTGAGAGAACAAGTAGGTATAATTTCGGTAAGAAGGGAATTCCTTGAGGAATTTGGACTCGACAGGTCAGAGACAGAGGGATTTGTAAATTATCCACTGTCCCTTGATGAAGCCATTGTTGGAATGAGTATGGTAGAGGTAGATAAACAAGTATGGAGAATCAGCTTACGAGGAAAAAATAAAGTTAATCTTGCAAAAGTGGCAGAATCCTTTGGGGGTGGAGGTCACTTTAATGCTGCAGGTTGCACGTTAAGAGGTTCCGAAAAAGAAGTCATTGATTCTTTGATTAATGCTATAAAAAAGTACAAAATTGAGTAAAAAGGAGTACTTCAATGGAATTAATTTTTGAAATTTCAAAGCCCGGGAAAACTGGTTTCACAATTAAAAAATTTGAAAAGACGGCAATTATCTCTATCCCAGAAAAATATAAGAGAAAAGAAGACCCGGAACTTCCTGAGCTCGCAGAAAACGAGGTTGTAAGACACTTTATTGCGTTATCTACGCTAAATCACCATGTCGATAAAGGGTTCTATCCACTCGGTTCCTGCACAATGAAATATAATCCTAAAGTTAACGAATACACTGCAAACCTTCCAGGGTTTACCCATCTCCATCCATTGCAACCCCCACAAACCGTTCAGGGTGCATTGAAACTAATGAAAGAACTTGAGTATTTATTAGCTGAAATTAGTGGTATGGACGCTATTTCCCTTCAGCCAGCAGCAGGAGCTCACGGTGAGTATTCTGGTATAAAAATAATTAGAAAATATCACGAGAAAAAAGGAAATCCGAGAAAATACATTTTGATACCCGACTCTGCTCATGGAACTAATCCTGCGTCCACTACCCTATCAGGCTACCAGGCTATCACAATAAAATCTGATGAGACCGGGAGAATTGATGTTGAAGATTTAAAAAGGCACCTGAATGAAGAAGTTGCGGGCTTCATGGTAACTAATCCAAATACCCTCGGAATTTTTGAAAATAGAATTCATGAAATTTCTGAGCTGGTCCACTCGGTTGGTGGCCTGATGTATATGGATGGTGCCAATCTAAACGCCTTCGTTGGACACATAAGACCGGGAGACCTTGGATTTGATGTAATGCATTTCAATTTACACAAGACCTTTTCCACACCTCACGGTGGAGGCGGCCCAGGGAGTGGACCTATAGGTGTGAAAAAATTTTTAGAACCCTATCTTCCGGTACCGAGAATAGTAGAAAGAAATGGAAGGTTTGAGTTAGATTACAACTACCCAGACTCCATAGGAAAAATTCACTCATTTTATGGAAATTTTCTTGTTTTAATAAGGGCTTACACTTACATCAGAATGCTGGGTCGGGAATATCTCAAGAAAGTAAGTGAAGACGCTGTTTTAAATGCCAACTATCTGAGAAAGAAACTGATGGAGCATTACGAACTACCTTATAAGAGTACATGCATGCACGAATTTGTATTGTCGGGCAAGGAATTCAAAAAATACGGGGTAAGGACATTGGATATTGCAAAAAGAATTCTGGATTTTGGTATACACGCACCTACAATTTATTTCCCTCTAATTGTACCCGAAGCTTTAATGATTGAACCCACAGAAACCGAAAACAAGGAGACACTTGACAAATTTGTAGAAGTTTTGCTTCAAATAAAGGAAGAGGCAGTAAAAAACCCCGAGATCTTGAAAACTGCTCCACACACCACACCGGTAAAGAGACTGGATGACGCATTAGCTGTAAAACTAACCCGATTAAGATACACAAAAGAATAAGCCAAAGTTAACTAAAATCAAAAATTTACTCAACTACACAGCGGGCTTCAGCAGTGTTATCACCCCAATCTTCTGCTTTTAGGTCACCATCTACAAAGATCTGCACTTTTATTGAATCAGAACTCCATGCACCAATATAAACAGTATCGCCTCTATCAGCAATAAAGGCATAATTCCAAGGAAGAGGAGCGTCAAAAAGTACAGAAGTTTTGCCAGCTGAATCTGAGACAAAGGTAATAATGTATGCACTTGATGCCTTCCCTGATACAACATATTCCACCATAAGTTGATCTTTTTCGCAAGAAAGGGCAAGCAGGCTTAAAAGCAATATCAAAGCTTGGAAAAGTCTAATCATTTCACAACCCCCATCTAATTACTTTTATGTTCAGTTATAATTGCATTTCATTAACAAACTCTGTCCTACTTCCATCCGACGGGGAATAGATACAAAGGTTCCTCTTTTATTCCAAGGACCCTTTTAACTTCCTCATCGATAAAAGCCCCAACGGCAACGGTACCGAGGCCCAGTGCAGTTGCCTGCAAGTAAATATTCTGACCAATATGTCCAGCTTCCATATAAACGTACCTTTCCGCTCTCGCACCATATCGTGCCCTCGTTCTTTCAAAAACTGCTGAGATTACAATAGTAACAGGTGCTTTCAAAATCATATCCTGCCTAAGTGCTCTTTCAGAAACTACCCTTCTAAGGTCGCCCACCTTTACAAGTTGAAGGGAATGTTCATCATAAACATACTTATAGAGTCCAGGCTCTAAACCCTCCACTTCACCTGCAATAAGATAAATCTCCATAGGATAGGTCGCACCCGCAGAAGGGGTTGCCCTTTTTCCACTGGCGACTTTTCCCTGGGCCGCCCAGAGAAGTTGGGCCACTTCCTTTAAGGTAAGGGGAGAATCTTTATAGGTCCTTACCGATCTCCTTTCATTAATGGCCTTTTCCAAAGAAAAGTTACTATCCCTTCTCGGCTCGGGAAGTTTAATCATCCTTACCTCCCCTATTATTAAAAAAGTTAACAGTATCCACATTTTCCCCTCCTTTAAAAAATTTTATAGCATAATGTACGTATTACACGCAACCTTAAATGGGCAATTTTTGCACCTTGTTAAAAGTTCCTTTTTGTTTGATGGTAAGTAAAAGTCTACTTCAGGATTAAGAATCTCAAACAACAAAGATTTAATTAGTGCATCGGTTTCTATATAAACTTCCCTTTGAGAAAGGTCGATTAATTCGAAATTATTTTTAGAATTAAGCCCTAACAACGGGAAAATGGCTGCATACACCCTGCTTCCATTGAGCTCACCAAGCTCAAGCTTCGAATTTTTAAACAGCCAAAGGTACACAAGAAGCTGAATCTTCGGCTTTTTAATGATTTCGGAGACAAGTATACCTGGATTTTTCAACTTTTTAGACAAACCTATGAGATTATCTCCCTTTTCATAATCTCCAAAGGAGCTGCCACTCTTATAATCAATAATTATGATTCCATCTGAGAAGACGTCCATTCTATCAATTTTTCCCGTAAAGTTAAGGCTAATTCCTCCCTCAATTTCTACCCTTGCATTCAGTTCCTTTTCTGTGTAATATTTAACGAACTCGCCAAGTCCGTTTTTTCTAATTTCCTCCTCAAGTTTTCCTTGCAACTTCGATAAGGAAATCCACAGTCTCTCGGTAATTGCAGTCTTAAGAATCTTTATTCTTGGAGTTTCAATGGGATATTTCTCCTCCAGCACCTTATAAGCAACCTCAAAAAATCTTCCTTTTTCATAATCATCTCCTTTAAATCTTCCATCAAGGGTTGAGAAAAACTTCTGTAATACTTCGTGAACAACGATTCCTATGATTCTCCTATCGTATTCATCCTGTACATCCTCCTTAAGGCCAAGAACATAGGTGAGCGCAAACTTTACTGGACATTCGAGATAGGTCTCTAAATGGGTATAGGAATAAGTAATTCTTTTTAATTTCTCAAGCATACTGGTGTTCTTTTTAATTCCTTCCTCGAAGTTGAATCTTCTTTCTCCTCCTGTGGACGCAAGAGTGTAATAGCTTCTGTGATGTGGTAATTCCACTTCCCGCCCATCCCGTCCAAGATACTCTTTCAAAATCAGAATTAAATGCGAAGGTTCATCAAAATTGGAGTCTTTATAAATAACTGTGCAATCTCTTGAAGACTGTAAAAGGGTGAAAAAAAGATATTTGGCGAGTCTATTCCTGGAATCTATATCATCAATTCTAAGCCTTGCTCTCAAGTCATAAGGTAGAAGGGTATCGTATTCAAAATCCCGCGTTAATACCCCTTCTTGAACATCCATAATTATTACCTTTTTGAAACTTAAAAGTCGGGTTTCCAGAAATCCAATGACTTGGAGCCCTTTAAGAGGTGTGCCTTTCAACGGAATCGAAAGATATTCAATGAAGTCTAAAACAAACCTGATAAAATTTTTCAAATTTTCAATTTTATTCTTTGAAGAATCTTGTGTAATATTCGAAAGTAATGAGTTTCTTAAAGCAAACAATTCTTCTAAAAGACTTTCCCGAAGTCCTTCAATGTCTTCACCCACATCGAGAGACAAACCTTTGCCTTCCTTTTTCCCGATAAAATTTATCAGAAAATCGACGAAATCTGCAAAAGTCTTGAAAGAAAAAATTGGGTTCCAAAATTCCTTTAAAAAGTTTTCGAAAAATTCTTTTATTTTTTTCTTAGAGTCCTCATCCGATATAAGCTCGTCAACCAACAAAGGGGTTATTTTTTCGCTAATCAGCGAATACCCTGAAGATCCAAGAACTTTTAAAAACATAAGAGTATCGCTAATCCCTTCACCGTCAAAATTTCTTTCAAGAAAGTTTTTAAGCTTTTTGACGTTTATCAAACACGAATCTGTTTCAGGGTCATACTGAGTGAAGTTCAAGAGTTCCAGAAAATCCTTGAAAAAAGTAAAATAACCCGTTAACTTAATAGGATACCCCATAGATACGTTGAAATCTATGCCTTCAGGAAGCGCAAACTCCAACAAGGGCACTAACTTCGAAGAGTCAGGCAAAACAATGGCTGTATCAATAGAACTCAATTCTTTTGCATCAAAATTTGCCAGTTTATTAGCAACCAAGTATATCTCTGAAATATCGTCATCAGTAGATATCAATTCAACCTGCAAATCTCGAGGTAGCAAAGACTGCTCTGATGAAACTGCTAAAGGAGGTAGGTTCTCTTCAAATTGATTTTTAAGTTCGTCCAATACAAACTTAGAGTTTTGCAAAACGAGCGTAAAATTTTCAGAGTTTAATGCCTTTCTGAGAAATAATTTTTCACTCTCAGTTAAAAGAAAGGGAAGGCACATAACCAAACTAAAATCTTTATAATCTCTTTCCCAATCAATCTTTTCAGCAGTAAGGAAATACCTCATAGAACGGGTAGAAAAACCATTTTTATAAATAGTGTCATAGAACCTCTCGTAAACTGCAGGGTAATTCTCAAGCAAAATCCTGGTCTTTGAGTTATCAGGCAGATCTAAGTCCATTAATACTGCTTGAATTTCTTCTTTCGTCCTTCTGTAAATCTTGAGTTCCTCAAAATCATTGTAAATCCTTTTGCCCAGGGGTGCAAACTCCCAAAAATCCAGTGCACCAAGATAATCCTTATAGAGATTATATAAAACATACAGGGCATCTGGTTCATTCAGTTTTTTATCCCTCGTGATAAAGTTTTCATAATGATAATCAACAAAATCATCAATAGAAAAGATCATGGGTAAAATAACCGATTTACCAATTTTCTGAGTTATGAAATACCTCAGATACACACCTGAACGCCTATTAGGCATAATGAGAATAAAGTTCTCAATTTTTTCGCCTGCCTTACACCTATCAATTATATATTCTGCGAGATTAGCTAAAAAATTCTTTGGCTCAAGTAATACAATTTTTTCACTCATTTTCACTCACTTCTTTCAATTGATCATTAAACACATAGGCAAGGTACCCTTTAATTTTGTGAGTGGGGAAAATCTTCTTCAAAACTGTAATATAACCCTTTATTTGCTTCATATCCTCCTCCTTAGGTTCCCCTGTTTTAAAATCAATTATTTCTACAGAATCTTTACAAATGATCAGTCGATCAATTCTTTCAAAACTTCCATCAGACAATCCGATTTCTCTCTCCCTGTAAAGTTCACCCCCCTGTCTTTTGGCCAGTATTTTAATTCTATTATCTCTGGAAAAATAGCCTACCAAAGTCCCAAGAATCTCTTCCGCTGTCAAAGAATCAACATAATACTTTTCCGCTATGGCCACCATTCTATCCTTGTATTTTATGAGATCTTCTGGTGCTTCAATAAAATCAATAGTGCGAAGGAATTCATGCACAGCGTCACCTACCCAACCTGCTTTCAATCGTGAAATCAAGTCGACGGTGTGCATTTCCTCGTGACGTGGCGCAATGAAGATCTTTGGTAGATTTTTCCTTCTATAAAAGGTTATAAAATCAGCTTCAGAGCTCTCGATTAGAGCTCCTGTCTTTTCCTCGATTATTTCACCAAAATCTTTTTCATCTGCTTCACTCGCTTCTACCAAACGTTTAAAGTAAGTATCCTCCATGTAAATATTATACAATCTCTTCTTAGCCCTTGTGAGGGCAACATAAATTGTGTTTATCTCCTGCACAAGCTCGTCGATTTTCTCTTCAATGTATCTTTCCAGCATTCGCCCAGTATATTCATTGTATAGCAGTCCACTATCAATAACTTTTAAATAATCTTGCTTTATTTTAAAGGGATAAAGCAATCTATCTTTATGGTTTCTGTCAAAATAAAGGTTATTACTCCCGCTATTTGCATCAATAAATACATTTATTACAACTGGAAATCCAAGACCCTTAGATTTATGAAAAGTCATCACTTTTATGGCATTTATTTCTGTTTTTTGTGGCATAGATAAATCTTCAATTTGAGAATTACGGTTTTCGTTAAGAAATTTTTTAAAAATTTCCTCTACTCTGTCGACTGTGATATATCCTTCCCTCAATTCACTAACAAAAAGAAAATTCATAAACCTCAAAATAGCACCTCGTGAATTATCATCATATAGATATTCAAATCTGCTCAATAACTCAGAGAATAACCTTGCAAGAGACCTTTTTTCATTAAATTTTGAATACATTTCCCTTAAGTCCTTAAATAGTCGAGTAAGTTCATTGTCCGCCTCAAATCCTCTGAACACAAACTCATAGAAATCGTACGTAAGCTTTACCACATCCTTTCCAATCGCTTTTTGAGCTACGCTACCTGTAGCGAATACGAATGCAGACTTTAAATCTCTTTCATCAATCAAGAATTTAATCAAAGATATTAACTCCCATAATACCTTGTTACTCCTAATGTCAAGAGAGGAAAAACAAATTACTGGTTGAGCTAACTCTCTTTCAATAAAGTTAGCTATTTGAAGAACCATGTCATTGTCTCTCGCCATCACCGTTATATCACCGGGGGAAAACTCGCCAAGTAACTCTGTTATCAATTCTTTCACAACTGGAAGAGCTCTATTTAGCTTCTCTGTCTTTTTTCTTTCTCCTTCGATTTTAGGTATCTTAATATTCTTGACATATCCTATCTCTTTCCTTTGTGGAACTTGTCTAATCGGTATCCAGATATTTCGATACCGTTCCACAATCTCTTGGGCCTTAATCTCTACCTTCTGCTCAGAAATAACTTTATTTAGCAACTTCTTAACTTCTTCACGGAGAAAAGACTCAAAGGTATCCTCTTTGAAGAGAACGTCATTTACGAACCTTACTATAGCCTCTGAACTTCTGAAATTCCTGTCGTTAATTTTGGGGACAAAGGGAGTCATATTAAGCCCATATCTTTTGTAACCGTCCTGGCAAAGTAGGTTATACATAATTTTGTAATCTGCTTTCCTAAAACCGTATATGGCTTGTTTAATATCTCCAACAATAAATAGGGTTCCCCCTGAGCTAAGAACATGCTCTCTTATTAAGTGAAGCAAGATTTCCCACTGCTGTGGGTCTGTATCCTGGAATTCGTCTATCAAAATATGGTTTATACCGTAAAGAAATTTGATCAACCTGTCACAGTAGTTTTCGGGCTTTAACATATAATCTCTTATAACCCTACTTGTATCGGAGATGGTCATAATTCCCATGGTATTGAGAATCCTTCTATATTCAGGCTTATAAAAACTTTGATAAAATTCTGCAATCTTTGTTTCCAGTTTGTTATAAGCCTCAAAGGCACATAACAATCCACTGAGAACCCTTTCATACAAATCAGCTTTATCTACCAACATATTTGCAAAGCTATAAGCCTTATTCCCTTCTGACAAGAACTCCAGTAGCTGCAGAAAGGTATCATTTTCTTTCATTTTTTTCCTTATTTTTGGCATACTATTTAGAAGCCCTGCAATTTCCTTATCAATTTTACTATATTCACACTGAATGGCGGTAAAGAGAGGGTGAGGCTTCAAATCATAAAGTAACCTATCCTCTATTTCTTTTAGTTGCTTTATCCTTTCAGTAAAGGCGTTCAATATATCCCATTCGAATCTTTCACTGCCTTTAGCCAGTTCAACAACAATCTTCAAGACATCTGAGAATAAATTAGATGATCTTAAAAGATTCTCTATTGCAAGATTCAAGACCTCCACATCAACTTCATATTGAACCTTTAAAGTATATTTCAACCCCAACTCGTGGAGAAGGAGGCGTCTAAGCTTTTCCAAAAAACTATCAATAGTTCCAATTCTAAGCCGAGGATAATTTTCAAGGACAATGTCATAGACTTCGTTTACTCTCTCTTCTAATTCATCTTTGAAAATTTCTTCCAGACCTGGGAATCGTCCCCAATTGCCCCTTTTTAATTCACCAAGGATTTCAACGACTCTTCTCTTCATCTCCTTGGCAGCCTCTCTGGTAAAGGTGATAGCCAAGAACTTCCTGAGGTCATTCTTTGAGTTACATTCCAAAAGTAGTAAAAATACTAATCTCTTTGCAAGAAGTTCAGTCTTCCCGGACCCAGCAGAGGTAGGAACAACAATGAATGGTGCCTCTTGAGGTGTACTTAGAATCACAGACTCCAATTCGAGATTTTTACTCATCTTAAATAGGCAAAATCTTTAAATTTCGTGTGCAAGACTTGAATTTTCATTAAGATCCACAAATTTTACATAATCTGCATAATTTCTCAGTAAATAATCTTTGACCTCATCCTTACAACTGAAATACAAAATCTGCCAACCATCTTTTGAAATTTCCACAAGCAAATCCAATTCCCTTTTAAGCCTTTCACCGTCGCTTTTGATGAATGGGTCGTCAAAAACAAAAAATCCCTTTTTCCCCTGTAAAACTTTAACTCCGAGGCCGAGCCTTATGGCAAAAAATAACTGATCAATTGTTCCACCTGAAAGCTTTGAGATTTCTATGACATTTCCCTTTTTATCCTCGACTTTTATTGTCCTCCCATCCTGATCGTATAGTATAGCCTTGTATCTGCCTCCAGTTATTCGTTCAAAAAATTCGGATGTCTGAGTCAAGTCACTAAATAGATCATTAAACCTGTTTTTGCTCCCCTCAATTTCTTTATCCAAAATACTAACCAAAATCCTGCTTAGCCTTATTCTTTTCTCCAATTCACCGATGAAGTTCTCAAGAATTTTCTTGCATTCTATAAGATCACTTATCGTTTTTACAGCTATTGGGCTCTTGATGATTTGCTGTACCTCACTTTCAATTTTCGCAAAATTATCTCGTAAATCAAGAAGTCTTTTATCCACTTCCTCCTTTATTTGGGCCAACTTCTTTCTTTTTTCTTCAACTGCCTCAAGGTCTTGCAGTTCGTCGTGGAACTCCTCTCCTCCTCCACTTCTATGAACCCTTAACTTTCTCAGCTCTCCCTGAAGCCTGACAAAGAAATCGTTTTCATCATTATACGAACCGATTTCAGTGTGCCATAGTCCCTCTAATTCCTTGAAAAATTCCCGCATTCTATTCTCATAATCTTTTCTCTCTCTCACCTTTGCCTCAAATTCAGATAAATCCCTAACTTCATACTTTTCGCTCTCAACATCAATTCTGGCCTTAATCTCGCTCCGCTTCCTTTCCAAATTTTTGAGCTCGTCTTCTTTACTCCTCTTCAAAGCCTCCAGTGTCTCTTTTTCTCTCCTTATACCTTCCAAATCCTTTTCCTTTTCAATCAATTCCTGCTTGATTTTTTCCAGCTCATCTAATAGGTCATCAACCTCATTTGACTTAAACCCAACGCTCCTTGCCCTATCAAATATTTCGGCCTTTAAAAGGGTAAAATCTTTTACAAAGCTAAGAGATTTTGAATATAGATAAAGAAAAGCAGAGGTAAAGGCAAAAAACAATAAAGCCCCTAAAAATAAGAGATTATTTTTGAGAACCGTTGCACTTCCCAAAAAGCCTACAAAAAGAAGTGCTGAAACAGTGAGTAAAACTCTCATTAACTTTTTCTTCTTCAAGTTTTTTTCATAGTCAGGCAACATCATTCTGTACCTGACTATCTTCTCCTCCAAAAGTTTCTCCGTCAACTCAATTCTTTGAATTTCACTTTTAACTTTGCCAAAATTAACAAGTTTTTGAGAAAGTTCCAAAATTTTTTCCTCGAAAGATTTCAGATCTTTCTCCTTAACTACCTCTATCTCTCTGTTGACGTTCTCAAGCTCTCTATAAAGGTTCCTGAAATTTTCCAATGCCTCCTCTGTATAATTTTTGAACACCTCAGCTCTCGCTTTAAAATCAAAATAAAGATTCATTAATTCTTCAGTTCTCTCCAGTATCTTTTCAGCCTTTTTTCTCTTTAAATTCTCTTCAATATTAAGAATCTTCTCAAGTTCACGCTTTAATTCCCCCGCCGTGTATTCCAATTCAGCGTAATTCTTTTCTTCTATCTCCTTGAAAAGACTTTCCACTTTTGCTAAAGTTTCCTTTGCTTTCTCGTAACGATCAGCAAGGTAATCTTCGTCACGTGTATTCTTTAAATTAAGTGTTTCTGTTAACTTGTTAGCTTCCAAAAGCTTTTTCTTCACACTCTGAAGAATATCAATGTAGGTACTGCTTAACCTGTCAAGCGCTGATCGGAAAACTTCCTCATCCTTTGTGTAAATAAGAGAACTGTTCAATACAAAAAAAAGATTATAAATTTCACTCTTTGTAAGTTTCAAATCTAAAAATCTGTTGAGTGGTTTACTGTATGTCCTTCCTTCATCTTCAATTTCGACAACAACTCCTTCCTTATCCAAAATCCTCAAAACTCTCCTGTCAAAACCTCTTTCGCTTATATCCATTGGTAGGTTATTAAGTAGAGCCTCTATAACCAGAGTCTTACCCTTCTCATTCAGTCCCCATATAAGGGTAAAATCCCCCGGCTCAATGGGGTGCTTTAAACTCAGCGGCCCAAAGTTTTTTATCTCAATTCGTCTAATTCTCATACTTTTACCTTCTGGGAATAAACCTTGCTAAGAGCTGAAACAAACCATTCCTTCAATATTCTTTTGTCCTCTTCCTGTAAGTCCAAACGATCAATCTGCTCAAGAATACTACGACTAAAAGGTTTATCCATTAAAAAGGCAACGTCCAGAACTCCAAACCAGTCCTCCTGGAGGATAACCCTCCCACTCCATTTCTCTTCGCTATATTTTCTTACAACTTCTTTCAACTTTACCTCGTTTATTCCTTGCTCTTTGCTGTTTATGTACCCCTTCAACTCCAATATCAAAATTTTACCAGGGTCCCCTTTAAGAGAATTCTCAATCTCAGAAAAAACGATATCCTCAATAGATTCTGCGCTCGTCGGACTCAAATATATTTCGAGCTTCTCAAAGTAAAGAGTACCAAGGGGGAGTTTATTTAAAGAAACTTTTTTAGTTTCACGGTCTACATCGTAAACCACCAAATATCTTGGCCCCAGGTCGCCTCGTGTAATTGAAACAGGTGCACCAGAATAAACCACAAAACGTCCAGTTTCGTCGATTGGTATCGGATCCCCATAGGTGTGATAGTGTCCAGATAGCACAAGTTGAACAGTGGGAAACTTTTGCAAAACTCTCAAAGATAAGGAAAAGGCAGATTCCCCCTCTCCACCTGTAATCTCCTTACGGTATCTCACCTTTTTTACAACTTCATCAAGATCCCCATGATAAACTAAAATGTTGAAAGAAACGCTTTCTATATTTTTAGAAATGTATGCCAGCTGTTCATAGAAATATTCATTTCCCACACCCTGAGAATATGGAACGGTAAAGAAGGAAACACCGTTTGAAGTATCTTTGTAAAGTGGGTTTTTTTGAGAAAGAACAATCACATCATCACCCAAATCCCTTTCATCTTCGAAGGATTTGTAGTCGTGATTACCTGCAATCAATATTACTTTAAAGCCCAAACCCGAAAAGTACCTTCTCAGTTTAGTAATATATTCGCTCGCAGATTCAACGTCGTCAAAAAGATCTCCTGCAATAACAAGATAATCCACATTTTCCTCTTTTGCTTTTTCCAGAACAATTTGAAGGGCATCCCATCTTTCTTTATGTTGTGAATCTATGTGAAGATCAGAAGTATGAGCTATTTTCATATTGTTTAATTGTATAAACTACACACTGAAAAGTCAAACTGCAAGAAAAAACGAACTTTTAACAGGTTTTGTTTATACAGACTGCACTTTCAAGCTGCAATGTGGAATGGCTTACTTTTAACCTGTCGCGTAGACGGAGATTCACCTTTTCTATAATCTCCTTTGACTGTGATATGTACATATCATCCACTTCTAAATGGGCCTCAAAATGAATTACTCCGTCCTTTAAACTCCAGATATGAACGTGGTGAATTCCCTTAATACCAGGAATATCTTTAAGCAAATCAAAAATTTCTTTTTCGCTTACAGTATAAGGGGAAGCTTGAAGCAAAACCCTCAGCGACTCAATTATCACTTTTATTCCTTCTTTGAGAATGAATATTCCAATAAGAACTGCTATTATTCCATCAATCCAGAAGATTTTATACAAGAGCATCAAAAATCCACCGACTATTACTCCAACTGAAGAAAGGGCATCACCCAATAGATGAAGATAAGTGGACCTAATGTTTAAGCTTTCCTTAGAGTGAGTATGAAGTAACGTCAAAGAAAGCACATTCGCAACCAATCCAATCATGCTGATTGGAAGTAGAATGGCAAGTCTAATCTCCTCAGGTTTAAAAACTCTTTTTAAACCGCCAACAATCATTAAAATGGCCAAAAAAGATACGACTGTGGCATTAATAAGAGCGGCAAGAATCTCAAATCTTGCAAAACCAAAAGTATATCTCGTAGTTCTACTCCTTTCGCTTAGAATTATTGCAATTAAAGATAAAAATTGAGATAGAGAATCTTGAAAATTATGCAATGCATCCGAAAGTAAAGAATAACTCCCAGAAAAAATGCTACCAATTACTTCAGAAAGAGAAATGATTAAATTAAGCAAGAAAACAAAAACCAACTTACTTTTCATCTTCTCCTTAATATTATAGTACCTACCTCGTTTAAAAAAGCACAAGCACCGCAAAGTTTAATTGATTAAACTTGAATATAGCTTCATATTTATTTAACTGATGGAGGGGTGGCCGAGCGGCTGAAGGCGCACGATTCGAAATCGTGTATCCCCTTAATAGGGGATCGTGGGTTCAAATCCCACCCCCTCCGTAGAGGTATATAATGAGAGTATTTACCGCTTTTGAACTACCTGAAAGTATAAAGGACGAGATCTACAAGATTATAAACGAAAAAAGCGCCTTGCTAAGGAATGTAAAGTGGGTTGAGAAAGAAAACCTACATATAACCTGCAAATTTCTCGGGGAAATATCAGAAAAACAGCTTCAAGAACTTCTCTCAAAACTCGAAAAAAAATTTAAAAAGGGGGAAAAGATTAGAATCTCGATTACAAATTTTGGCTGCTTTCCAAATTTCCGTAATCCAAGGGTAATGTGGTTGGGTGTCCAAGGGGAAGTAGATAAGTTAAAAAAAGTATGGGGCTCACTGGAAGAGGTCTCAAAAATTCTTAAAATCGGTGAAAGAGAGAAAGAATACATTCCCCACGTAACTATTGGAAGATTGAAATCATCGATCATTTTAGACAAGGACTGGGTAAAATATACCTCTAAGGAATTTGAGATTACCCATTTAACCGTTTTTCAAAGTACTTTAACACCCACTGGACCAGTTTATAAAAGCATAGTTAAAATACCTTTATGAAAGAAAAAATACTCAAAAGGGCTCAAGAAATAATTGATATAGAACTTGAGGGTTTAAAATCCCTCAGAGATTCACTCGATGAGAATTTTTACCGTGCTATAATCCTTCTCCTCCAGTGCAAAGGTAGAATAGTCGTATCGGGAGTCGGCAAATCTGGAATTGTGGGAAGAAAGATCTCATCAACACTTAATGGAGTAGGAATCCCTTCTGTCTTCTTGCACCCTTCTGAATCTTTGCATGGAGAATTGGGAATGGTCCAAAAGGACGATGTTTTCTTAGCGATATCAAAAAGCGGTCAATCAGAAGAATTCAGCATAATTTTGCCATATGTAAAAAGAATCAACATACCCATAATTGGAATGACATCTAACGCAAATTCCGATTTAGCAAAACAATCGGACATCATCATATTTGTAAAAGTAGACAAGGAGGCATGCCCATACAATATAGTTCCAACAACCTCAACAACTGCGATGATGGCTCTTGGAGATGCAATAGCAATAATTCTTGCTGAATTAAAAGGTCTTAAACTGGAACAACTTGCCACACTTCATCCTGGCGGCACTATTGGAAAAAGATACTGGCTTAAAGTAGAAGATATGATGCTAACTGGTCCCCAGCATGTACCTATCGTTCACAAAGATTCGCCAATGAAAGAAGTAATACTTGAAATGACTCAAAAAAGAGGTATAACAAGTGTAGTGGATGATGATGGAGTCCTTATAGGAGTTATAACGGACGGAGACCTCAGAAGACTTCTGGAAAAAACTCAAGATATATTTAATCTAAAAGCAAAAGAAGTTATGACAACGAATCCCAAAACTATTAAAAAGGATGAACTTGCTGCTACTGCTGCATCAAAAATGGAACATTATGGTATCACTGCCTTAATTGTGGTTGACGATTTGAATAAACCGATAGGAATAATCCACTTACACGACTTGATGAGGGCTAAAGTAATATGAAGCTAAGGAAGACCTTTTCACTTCTTCTTTTAACTGTTATGTTGTCCGCCTGTGAAAGAGAGAAAGATAAATCTCTTCAAGAACGGGACAATACTCCACCGCAAGAGACATACAACATCCATCTTCAGATAAAAGAATACGAGGCAAAGAGAATTGAGGTGTTTTCAGAAAAGGCCACTTACTCTGGTGATACAATTTACCTTATAAAGTTCAAAGTGAACTTTTTTGACAAAGGTGAAATCACCGCTACAATGGTGGGGGACACTGGAACCATTGTTGAAAACTCAGGATTCATGGAAGCAAGAGGAAAGGTTAAATTAACAAGCACCAACGGGGATTCACTCATTTCAAATGTTCTAATTTGGAATCAAAAGTTAAACCTAATTTACAGCCCTTCTGAGTCTTTCCTTTACAAAGAAAACAAGACAATTCGCTCATCGGGATTGGAATCAGATCCTGCACTAAGGGCTGTAAAATTCAAAGGAAAAGTCTATGTTGAATGAGGAGCTAAAACAGGCAGAACCATCAAGCTTTGAAGAAAAAGAGATTGAAGAGTTTATTGATAAATTCTCTGAAAAAATAGTAAACTTGAACCTTTCAGTTATAGCTGTCGTTACCCTCGAATCAATAAAGCCCCTTTCTTTCTTTGCAAGTCAGGCAATGGTGTTTTTCGAACCGCTTATCAAAGCCTTTTTCACCGTAAAAGACTACGAAAAGCTTTATAGAATACTGGAAGACCGAAAACTCCTTGAAAAACTTATAACTTCTATCGAAGAAAAAGCAGATAGGCGATGATCCCGTTATTAGTAATACTATTAAGTTTTGTCTTTCAGCCTGTTAGAATTAAATATAATGGTGGGGGTGATTGGTACAACGACCCAGAGATATTACCAAATCTGTGTAATGAACTTATAAAAAGGGTACCATCGGTAAAAGCTAAACCGGCAGAAGTGGTATTAACCCTTGATGATGATAGAATTTTTCAGTATCCTTTTCTCTTCATTACCGGACACGGGAATATTTCATTAACTATTGCAGAAATTGAAAATTTACGGAAATATGTTTTTAACGGGGGGTTCGTCTACATTGATGATGATTACGGAATGGACGAATATTTCAGGGAAGAATTCAAAAAATGGTTTCCAGATTATGAACTGAAGGAAGTCCCACTACATCATCCAATTTATAACCTCTACTACAAATTTCCGAGAGGTGTGCCTAAAATTCACGAACATTTTGAAGGAAGGCCGGTTGCTTTTGGCCTTTTCGTTGGAGGAAGACTTTCATTACTTTACACCTACAACTCAAACATTTCTGACGGATGGACCGATAGGTACAACGACCCAGATTCCCTGAGAGAAGAAGCAATTAAATTTGGTATCAACTTAGTGCTTTACTCAATTCTTTTCTAAGAATCAGGTTAAAACCCTATATTTAAGGGAACTTATTATAAGTTCTTTCACGTCTTTACCATCTTCAGGATAGTTAGCCACATAATAGTGCTTGGAAGTAAATATCTTATCTATTTTATCTCTAAGCCTATTGAGCACTGCTTCCAATCCATACTTATTGGTTTCTGGCAATATAATGAAAACCCATCGGTATCCGATAGAATACATATCCGACTCTCTCAACATTTTTTTGAAAATTTCAAGAATTTGGGTCTTTTTATCTTGAACAAGAATTTTGTCAAATTCAATCAATATTATGGAAAATTCCCTCTGATACCTCTCGGACCTGGCAATTTCTTTCCTCATTAATGCAAAAAAGGCTGGATAGTTTGGTTCCTTTGATATTTCTGCTAAAATGTTCTGAACTTGAGTATCAGATAGCAAAAACTGATACTTACCTAATAGATATTTTTCAAGCCCTTCATTTTTCACTCGTAACAAAAACTTCTTTGCATCGTTAACTTTACCCATTTTGATTAGGTGATTGATATATTCCCCATAATAGAAAGCCGCCTTCTCTTCTTTATTTAACTCTTTATAAAGACGCCCAAGAATCTCAAGTATTTCCGTGTCAGAAGGTGAAAGGGCTCGTATTTTCTCCGCAACCGATACCGCCTGGGATTTTTTACCGCTTTCCATAAAAAGGTTGAATGCCTGCCGAAGTTCACCAATGGCAAGCTGTTTCATACCAATATTTAGATAGATATCAGCCCCAATTAGACGAAGAGAAGGATCATCGGACTGATGATTCACGGCAATGTTATAATATTCCATTGCCTCATGAAAATTTTTTTTCTGAATTGCTCTAAATAAACCTTTTTTAACGTCCTGTAGGTTCAACATGATTTAATTATAAGACTACCTTTTAATCCAGTCAAGATTTCTTCAAGTTACGAATTAATAAAATAATAATTCACAGTTTCCATCCATTGAATATTCGAGCCTCTGATTTTAAAATTAAAACAATGCGCCCGTAGCTCAACAGGAAAGAGCGGCGGACTACGAATCCGTAGGCTGGGGGTTCAAGTCCCTCCGGGCGCATTTTAAAAGTTCTATAATGATTAATTCAGAAAAGTATTATTTTGAAGAAGCGATCCGAGAGGCGGAAAAGGCCTTTAAAGAAGGCGAAGTGCCGGTAGGATGTGTTATAGTAAAAGACGGTGAAATCATTGCAAAGGGTCACAACCGGGTCGAAAACCTAAACGACCCAACAGCACACGCCGAAATCATTGCCATAGGATCAGCAGGCGATAAGCTCAAAAACTGGAGACTAACCGGATGCACTATGTACGTGACACTGGAACCCTGTCTGATGTGCACAGGAGCGCTCATACTTTCAAGAATTGATAAGGTGGTGTATCTTATTGAAGATCCTAAATTTGGAGCATTTGAAAGTCAGCTAAGGGTGAATGAGCTTTTCAAATTCAATCATCGCTTTGAAGTACAGAGATTTGAAGACCAAGAATTACAAGATAAAGCAAAAAAATTGATACAAGCATTCTTTAAATCTCTCAGAAAGTAAAATGCTTTTACTTTTTCTTTCCCTCTACTTGTTCATTCCATCTTTTGAAAATATTCTTGAGAAAACAACCTTTGATTCAAAAATTGAGAAATATCTTTCAGCCGGTATTACTGACTCAGCAGAATACTTTGCACAAAAGTTACTCAAAAGTTCAAGAAATTTAAAAACGAGAAAGAAAGCATTGCTGTATCTCTATAGAATTTACAAGTACTCAGGAAACGAGAAAGACGCCTACAACACACTGCAGGAACTTTTAAAACTCTCAAACCATTCTGATTCTATAGCTTTTTACATCGACTACTTCACCCATCTCTATAAATCGAAAAAGCTAAACCATATTTTGGAATTGAAGGATGAAATCCCTTTAGATGACACACTCTATTTTATTATAAGTTTAACGATGTTCAATTTGAATCACCTGGACAGTGTGATCACTTACACTGAAAGATGCCACCTAAAAGAAGCAAAATACCTTAAAGCTTTCGCCTTATACAAACTTGGAAGATACTATGAAGCAGAATCTCTTAGTAAGAATCTAAACTGGAAGGAGCTTACAATACTATCCTTTGCCCAGCAACAACGTTGGGATTCTATTGCCTTTTCCTTAGAACATTTCAATATGGATTTAAATAATCTATCGCTACCCTACTTACGCGTACTCTACTTTCTTTCGCTAAGAAAATCAGGAAAGAAAATCCCCTTGAGCTACTATGAGGAGTGGCTTATTGCTAATAAAGGTAACTCACTTGAAGACTACGTATCACTCTTATTTGCGGAAGATTTAGGCCGAGAAAATCAATGGTCCAGATCCCTTCAAATCTTAAACACTATCGATACTGTCCAATTCTTTTCCAAATACCCTTCACTCAAAGCTGACTACTTTTGGACTAAGGGTAAAGCTCTTTATTACAAAAGAAGCAATCTAAAAAGGATTACCCAGCACCTTGTCTCTGCTCTCAACTTAACACAAGACCCTGTTGTAAAAGATTCTTGCAACTATTTGCTTGGTTTGACCTATTTGAAATTTGCACATTACAAAAAGGCAATCCAATATCTCCAAAAAGTGAAAGAAAATTCCCATTTATACTACGACGCTTCTTACAATCTTGCCTCTGCTTACTACCAAATTCTTCAATACGACGATGCCCTTGAAATTATTGATGAAGTTCTCAAGAAACCAAATATCCCCGAAGAATCAAGATTAAATATACTTAGTATCAAGGCAAATATTTATGAATCTAAAAAAGAGTACTCCAAGGCAATCAGTACATATCAAACAATGTTACAATATGTGACCCAAAAGCCAAAAATCTACGAAATTTACCTCCACATTGAATTGCTGAAATATAAAAGGGGAGATTACAAGAACCTCAAGGAAGTTTATCAAAATTACTTAAGCAAATTTCCCGAAAGTCCCTTGATTCCCCAGCTTTCCTACGATCTTCTTTTCAACTATATTTATTCGGAAGAAAAAGAAAATGCAAGAGAGATATTGTTATATATGATTGATAAGTTTCCTCAAAATCAAAAAACCTTAGAGGCGATCAGCCTATATTTTAGCAGTCCCGTCGCATCGCTAAAGGATTCAACCATATTAAAGAATTTACTTCTAAAAAATCCCGAGCTTGAAGATTACATTCACTTAACTCTCGGAAGATTTTATAAAAGACTAAGATTATATGATGATGCGTTAAAATCCTTTGAAGTGGTCAAGCAAGGTAACTACTATAGCCAAGCTCAAGTTGAAATAATGGAAATATATTTCTTACTAAACAAATATACCGAAGTAGAGATGCTGGGAAGAGAAATAATGCCAGAAGAAATCAGAGAATATACCTCTTACCGCATTGTAGAACTTCTTCTCAAAGCCCTAAAAAACGAAGGTAAAGTATCAACTTTTAATTCGCTGGCAAACTACTTCGCAGGTAAAGATTTTCCGTTTAAAAAAGACTTCTGCCTTATGGTCTCAGACCTTTACATAAGAGAAAAGGATACCACAAATGCCATTAAATTCCTTAACATAGCAAGAGACCTTGGAGCTACAGATCAGGAAATTATAAATTACAACGTAGAACTTTTAAAAATTTTAAAGGAGAATACACAGTGATTTTTGAAAAAAAACTCAAAAACGAATTTCCTTTCGAAAAATGTTCCTTTGTAGCATTAGATATTGAAGCTACCGGTTTGAAAATTAAAGAAGACCGAATTCTTGAAATTGCCTTAGTGAAATGGGAGTACAATGGGAAAAAACAATATTTCGAAACGCTATTTAATCCAGGCATAGAACCAACACAGCATTCGATAAGCATTCATGGTATCACTAAGGAAGAATTCCAGAACGCACCAGAGTTTAGAAAATTTAAAGAAAAAATAGTTGAATTTATCGGAGACTCAATCCTTATCGGTTTCAACATCCTTTCCTTAGATCTTTCACTCCTCAATAAAGAACTGAGACTTCAGGGGGAAAATCCCCTTTACAATTATGTTATTGATGTGCAGGGGGTTGCCACAAAAATTTTAGGGACCTCAAAGGAAAAATCCCTTTATTTTGTATCAAAAGAGCTGAATATCTCAACCCCCAACCTTCATAGAGCACTCCCCGATGCAGAGACTACATTGAAAATCTGGATAAAGTTATTAGAACATTTCCGAATTCACGGCTTCAAGACACTAAAAGAACTTCATGAGAGGGGATACTTCAATATTAAACTAAACCCAGTCGGGAGGGAAATCTTTCTCCTTGGAAGGCAAAACCGTTATGTCGAAATAGTTTACAAATCACCTACTTCACCAAAAACAAAAAGGACCATTGAACCCCTTGGTCTCAGGGGTTCAATGGTCGACGCTTTTTGCAACCTGAGGTTAGACTTTAGAAGTTTCAATACTTCTTACATTCTGAGCTATAAGTAGCCTATTCTTCCTTCTTCTCTTTCTTTGCCTCTTCTATTATTTTCTTAGCAATTTCCGCTGGAACCTCATCATAGTGAGAAAACTTCATCGTATATGTACCCCTACCTTTTGTAATGGAGCGTAAAGTTGAAGAATACTTGTAAAGCTCGGCAAGTGGGACATGAGCCCGTATAACCTGATACCTGCCCTGTGAATCCATGCCCAGAATTTTCCCCCGCCTTGCATTAATATCACCTATCACATCGCCCATAAATTCCTCAGGAACAGTAACTTCAAGTTCGTAAATAGGCTCAAGCAAATAAGGGTCTGCCTTAGCCTGTGCATCCTTAAAGGCAAGAGAACCAGCAATTTCAAAGGCCAGGTTAGAAGAATCTACTGGGTGATACTTACCATCGTAGAGAATAACTCTTACGTCAACTACCTTCGCGCCTGCAAGCACTCCTGCTTCCATAGCCTTTTTAACACCCGTCTCGACAGCAGGGATAAAGTTACTGGGAATAGCACCACCAAATATCTGGTTCACAAATTCATAACCTCCGCCCCGTGGAAGCGGTTCGATCCTTATATTACATATACCATACTGTCCATGGCCACCCGTCTGTTTCACATACTTTCCGAATCCTTCAGCGGTTTTTCTAATACTTTCCCTATACGGTATCTTGGGCTTTTCCGTTCTTACGTTCACTCCATACTTTTCTCTCAACCTCGATATAACGACATCAAGATGGATTTCGCCTAACCCCCATAGCAACGTCTGTTTAAGTTCAGGGTCATACTTGAAATCTATAGTAGGATCCTCATTTTTTAGTCTATTCAGCCCTTCCGAAACTTTATCTTGGTCTTCCCTACTTTCAGGAATAATAGCAATCGATACAAGCGGTTCGGGTAAAACTATTTTCTCAACTTCTACTGGGTAATCTTTATCACTAAGTGTATCATTTGTCTTCGTGTCTTTCAATTTAACAAGAGCGCCAATCATACCCGCAGTCAAAGATGGAACCTCTTTTCTGTCCGCTCCTCTTATCATATACATCTGATTAACTTTTTCCATTCTCTGAGTTCTCGAATTAAGATATTCTTTACCCGATTCAATTTTTCCTGAAATCACCTTAATTATACTCACTTCACCTAAGTGAGCCTCTTGGAAGGTCTTAAACACAAAAGCAACAGCCTTACCGTCGGGATCAGCCTTAATTTCAACATCATTCCCACTGAGTTTCCCAACTTCAGGTTTTGCATCAAGGGGTGAAGCAGCAAAAGAAGTAATACCATTGAGGAGCTCTATTATTCCAATGGCTTCTTTAGCATCTCCGTAAAATACTGGAATTATCTCCTGATTCAAAATAGACTTTTTCAAAACCGGCATCAACTCTGCGTCAGTAATTTCTTCACCAGCCATATATTTTTCAAGCAAATCTTCAGAAGTCTCAATTATATTCTCTCTAAACCTTTCTCTCTCCTTTATTGCATACTCTCTCACATCAGAAGGCAGGGAATTCACGTCTCCTGCTACCAAATCGAAAACGCCGCTGAAACTTGTCCCTTTACCAAGAGGTATCTGAAATGGAGTTACATGGTGTCCAAAGATACTTTTCAATTCTTCCCAGAGCCCTTCGAGATTGATTTCCTGCCCGGTCATTTTATTTATGAAAAGGAAGATTGGTATGCCTTTTGCCTTCGCCATCTCAAAGTACTTTTCTGTACCGACTTCTACTCCCGACGTGGCATCTATGACGACCACTGCATTATCTGCAACCCTGATTCCCGCAGCAACTTCGCCCGCAAAATCGAGATAACCAGGTGTATCAATCAAATTTATAAGATAACCATTGTATTCAACATAACCAACCGCAAGTCTTATGGAGAATTTTCTTTTGATTTCCTCTTCATCATAATCCATTAAGGTGTTTCCTTGATCGATCGAACCCATCCTGTTTGTAATGCCCGTTTTATAAAATATGGCCTCACATAATGTGGTTTTTCCGCTTCCGCCATGTCCAACAAGAGTGACATTTCTAATCTTCTCAACCATCAGTTTTACCTCCCTGAGTTTTTATTACAATATTTAGCAACCTGTCCTCAACAAAGATAACTTTTTCAATTTTGGCATCCCCTAAATGATTTCTAATTTTTTCCACTTCAAGTGCCCTCTTTAAAACCTCTTCCTGATTTGCCCCCTTTGGCACTGTAACCTTACCCCGTACTTTCCCATTTATTTGCACGGGGATTTCAATCTGTTCAAAATGCAAAAACTTCTCATCATAATCAGGATACCTTTCGGCAAAAATGGTGTCTTCAAATCCCATAATATGCCATAATTCCTCGGCAATATGTGGCGCAAAAGGAGCAAGAAGCAAAGCGAAATCCACACACGCCTTTTTGAGGACTATAGAATCTTTCTTTTTAAAATCCTGCAAATCATTAAGAAACTCCATCATCTTAGCGATAGCAGTATTGAAATGGAATTGAGAAGAATCCTCCCTAACAGATTTTATAGTCTGTTGAAGCCTAATATAGAGATAAATTTCGCTTCCATCCAGACTTTCAGGGTCAACGGACACTTTCTCTCCTTTAACAGCAGGACCATTTTCTTTGTAAAATCTGAGTATTCTAATCAAAAATCTCTTGGCACCCTCCACACCTGCATCAGACCAGACCATGTCTTTTTCAGCAGGTCCCGCAAAAAGGATGGTAATCCTGGCGACATCAGCACCGTGTTCCTCAACAAAAGGTGCAACAGGAACGATATTTCCTCGAGACTTGGACATCATCTCAGTCAAGACTTCAATTTTATTTCCACACTTAACATGAATACCATCTAAAACCTCTTCATCTTTAACCACCTCACCACAGTGCCTGCAGTAATTAAAGCTTTTGTGCACAAGTCCTTGAGCAAAGAGGCTTGCAAAGGGTTCCTTCTGGTTTACAAGACCTTCATCATAAAGGACCTTTTGAATAAATCTTGCGTAGATTAAGTGTTTTGTGGCGTGTTCGACTCCTCCAATATACTGATCAACCGGCATCCACCTATTTACCTTCTCAGGATCAAATATAGCTCTTGGATTTTTAGCATCTATGTAGCGCAAGAAATACCAGCTGGAATCAACAAAAGTATCCATCGTATCGGGATCCCTTTTGGCATTAGCACCACAAACAGGACATCTCGTATTTATCCATTCTTCTACATCTTCAAGGGGAGACCTGCCCTTAGGCCTGAAATCTTTAATATTCTCTGGGAGCAAAACGGGTAAGTCTTCTTCCGGGACAGGCACAATGCCACAATGAGGACAATGGATTACGGGGATTGGTGCGCCCCAATACCTTTGTCTTGAAATGAGCCAATCTTTAAGCCTGTAAGAGACCGCCTTTCCACCAAGACCCAGTTTTTCGAGTTCCACCTGAATAGCTTTTATACCTTCCTCTGACGTTAAACCAGAAAACTTATCACTATTGATCATTATACCATAGTCTTCAAAAGCACGATCCATGCTATGAGCGTCAAGTTCTCCCTCGAGAGGCCTTATCACAACCTTTATTGGAAGATTATTCTTCTTCGCAAACTCGAAGTCCCTTTGGTCGTGTGCAGGAACACCCATTACTATACCAGTCCCGTAGTGGGCAAGTACATAATCCCCTACCCATATAGGTATTCTTTCCTTAGTAAAAGGATGTATTGCGTAAAGGCCAGTGAATACTCCGCTCTTCTCCTTAGCGCCGAATTCCCTTTCAACGTCGCTCTTTTGTACAGCCCTTTCAACATAGTCCTCAATTATTTTTGCATAAGGGGAATCCTCAATAAACTTTTTAACAAGATCATGCTCAGGAGCAACGGTTATGAAGGTGACACCAAAAAGGGTGTCTGCTCTGGTTGTAAATACCGGTATATCGGTTCCGTCTTTTTCATATTTAAAGATTATCTTCGTTCCATATGATCTGCCAATCCAGTTTTCCTGTTGTTTTATAACATTTTCAGGCCACTTACCCTTGAGAAGTTCAAGGTCATCAAGGAGTCTTTCCGCGTAGTCCGTTATCTTAAAGAACCATTGTTCCAATTGTTTCTTAACCACCGGAGTTTTACACCTCTCACACTTTCCGTCTACCACTTGTTCATTAGCCAAAACTGTCTTACAATTTGGGCACCAGTTCACAAACTCATTTTTTCTATAAGCCAAACCTTTTCTATAAAGAAGTAGAAAAAGCCATTGAGTCCACTTATAATATTCTGGGTCACAGGTTGCAAGCTCTTTATCCCAGTCGTAAGAGATGCCAAGCATTTTAAAGGTTTTCCTGAAATTTTCGATGTTATTATAAGTCCAAGTCTTTGGGTTTATTCCATGTTTAATAGCAGCATTTTCAGCTGGCAAACCGAAAGCATCCCACCCAATGGGATGCAGTATATCGAAACCCTCCATCATCTTCACTCTGCTAACCACATCGCCGATAACGTAGTTCTTTAGGTGTCCCATGTGAAGGTCACCAGAGGTATAGGGGAACATCTCCAATACGTAATATTTCTTAGTAGGAATTTCTTTCGTTTTGTATAAATTCTTCTCTTCCCAGAACTTCTGCCATTTTTTCTCAATTTCTCTCAAATTAAAATCAACTACCATAGTTCACTCCTCGCAGGAGTTTATAATTTTACTCTTATTTAATTGTAAAATCAACGCAAAGCCATTAAAATTTTTAAAATGCTAATTTTCTTGATTTTCCTGTTAAACAAAGGCCCTATAAGGGAAAATTTTGATAAAAGAAACTTCTGGCTTGTTTCCACTATGTGGGAAAATGCTAAAGATTCTGAAGACTCAATTCTCGTTTTGATTTCCTGCAGAATGAGCCTTAAAACAAAAAGAGCTTTAGACTTCATCAAAGATGATAACAACTTGTCTACCGACGTGCGACTTGCCTTTACTTCAGTTCTTTTACAAAGTAATCAATATGACTCCATTGTAGTAAAAAATTTGAAAACCCTTGCAGACTCGATTGGAGAATTAAAAGAATACTTTTACATGCGACTCACCGAGAAATTATTAAACCTTGATGAGCCGGAGGAGGCCCTGCTCTATCTAAAAGAACTAAAAACTACCCGTTACCAAAGAATTGCATTAAAAAGCTTCGTTGATTACATTTGGAACAAGAAAAAAGTGGAATTTGCTGATACTTTACTTGCATTAAAATCTATTGGCCAAGAAACAAGAATCTTTTTAAAAGCACTTAAGGCACTTAGCAATTCGGACACTATAAATGCAAGAAATTTAGCGAAAGAGCTCGCAAAAATAAAACCCGATTCTCCCTATGCTCTGAGATTGGCCTGGCTCATCGATGATACTTTAAAGGCTTATGTTCACTATTCCTGTGGAAATTACAAAGAAGCAGATAGCATATTCTCAAAAATTAAAACGGATAGGTATGCCTTTGCCCAGATTATGTCTGCATACAGACGCAGAAACTATGAAAAGACTGCCAGAATCTATGAGAAACTGAAAAACAAATTGAGCGAACAGGAGCGCAAGAATCTCCTGTTGCAAATTGGGTACTCTTACTGGAAAACCGGGAAACCCATAAAAGGGTTGGAATACCTTTTATTCGTAGCGAATGAAGACAATGAGGCCGCCGCAAGGTTAGTAACGGACATATTAATTAAAGAGAACTCGGAAATTATTGAACAGTATAGAAAAAATGTCGTCGCGCGCTCTCAGAAACTGTCATATTCACTGGGACTTTACCACTTTTTTAAAAATGACACAGTAGGTGCAGAAACCCTTTTCATCAAAAGCCTAACAGGTAGAGACAAGAGAATAGCAATACGGGCAAGGTATTACTTAAAGGAGCTTGGCAGAGACAATGATAATTACCCAGATGAAGAACTCAAATTTGATTATTTTTACATTTTAGACAGGGGGTTTGTAATTACAAACGAACCGGAACCCGAGGTCCCGAAAGAAGCCTTCGAAAAACTTAAGATTTTCAAATATCTTCTGATTTTAGGGGACCAAGCGGAAGCGTTAAATCATGTCCTCCCCGAACCAAATGTACTTTACGGAGCTGTTAAATTAGCAGAACGATACGGCAACGATTATATAAGAATCAAGCTCGCACTTGACTACCATAGCTTGATTCCAGAAAAAAACGGGACGCCCCTTTACCTCTTAAAACATATTTTCCCAACTAACTATTATGAACAAATAAGCACGATAGCCAATTTTTACAATGTGAGACCTGAAATAGTAATTGCTCTCATGAGGGAAGAAAGTCGATTCAATCCTCACGCTGTTAGTCCAGCAGGAGCCATTGGGTTAATGCAAGTTATCCCTGTAACAGGTAAAAGAATTTTGCGTGAAGCTACACCGGATTCCTTACTAATTCCTGATTTGAACATTACTATCGGAATTAAGTACCTATCAATGCTCTCCGATTCCTTCCCCAACTTAATCCATACCCTCTGTGCTTACAATGCTGGAGAATCCAGAATTCGCGAATGGAAAAACATATACAATACAAGTAATCAGTTACTTTTTGTTGAGCTAATACCTTTCAGGGAGACAAGAGAGTATGTTCAGCGCATACTAAGAAGTATAATTATATACCAATACTTGCTAAGGGGTGAGAAAAAATGAAAACATTTATATTGAGTTTGTTAATAGTAAAAGCTGAAGTTTATAAAGTCTCAATCGAGGCACCAATCACTCCATCAATTTCAGAATACGTATGCAACGCCATTGAGAAGGCAAACAAGGATGGAGCAAAGCTGATCATTATCAAGATGGACACACCAGGGGGACTGGATGAAGCCATGCGTTCCATCAATAAGGCAATCCTTGCCTCTAAAATACCCGTGGTTACTTATATATACCCAGAAGGTTCAAGAGCAACATCTGCTGGAGCTTTCATTGCTATGGCTTCCCACTTAATTGCCATGGCACCGGGAACCAGCATAGGTGCCTGTCATCCTGTAGCCCTCGGAACTCAGATGGACAGTATCATGGTGAAAAAAGCCGCAAATGATGCAGCTGCCTATCTAAAGTCTCTTGCTGAACTTAGAGGTAGAAATATAAAGTGGGCAGAATTGGCAGTTTTCGAGGCAAAGTCTTCATCCGCAACGGAGGCACTGAAAGAAAAAGTAATCGAATACATCGCTACGAGTCTTGAAGAACTCCTTGATAGCTTGAACGGAAAAACAATAAAAATGGACGGAAGTAAATACCTAATCAGCCTTCAAAAACCGTACGAAATTAAAGAGATAAAAATGAGCTTCAGAGAAAAACTCCTTACCATTTTGAGTAACCCTAACATTGCTTATATTCTTCTTGTTCTCGGATTTTACGGCCTCTTTTTTGAGCTCTCTAACCCGGGTGCTATTTTCCCGGGTGTTGTGGGTTCCATTTGTTTAATCCTTGCCTTCTACTCCTTACAAACCCTTCCTGTCAGTTATGCAGGGCTAGCTCTTTTGGTTCTTGCCATTTTACTTTTTGTCTTAGAAGTATTTATTGAATCATATGGAATTTTAACGATCGGGGGTATTATCTCCTTTATCTTAGGTTCATTAATGCTCTTTAGAGGAGGCCCAATGTTCCAAGTTTCAAGGAGTTTAATCATAATAACTGCTTTAATAACAGCAGCCTTTTTCATCTGGGTGATATCAAAGGGAGTTAAAACTCTTTTCTTAAAACCCTTAACCGGAAAGGAAGGGTTAGTAGGAGAAAAGGGTGTTGCACAAACCCCTATAGATTCTAAGGGTGGTATGTGTCTCATCCATGGAGAACTGTGGAAAGCAAAAAGCGACGAAAGGATTGAAAAAGGGGATGAAATAGAAGTTTTAAAAGTAGAAGGCCTTACTTTATATGTAAAAAAATGTGAAAAATAGCGCATCAACTACGAAAAATTCTTCACACAATAACTTAACATCCATGAAAAGGTTATAAATCTCCAAATAAAGTGTAAAAATTATTTCGCATCCTTGCATTTAAAAATCCCCTAAAAATTAGCATTTTTAGATCGGCACAAATTTTGCGGTATTTCTTCCCAAAGGAGGTGGAAATGTTTCAATCAATATTAACGCTTATATTAGTGAGCAGCAGCATATTTTTATCTGATACTCCTAACGATGTTCCACAGCATTATGCGGATTTCGTGAGTGGGCGCTTTTCTTATCACAGCCACACCTTTTCGCTTCAAATCCATGTAGGAAGACTATTCCAGAACTATTCCGGCCCTATTTACATTTTCATAAACTCCGATGGAGATGAAAACACGGGATGGAACAATACAGGCTATATTTCAGAAGATGAATTTAGACTATGGGGTGCAGATTTAATGGTGGTCGTTAATCACAGATATCCAAATAATTCGGCACTTTATACCTTAAACAGTGACGGAAGCCGTGTATTTTTATCCACTATACCCTGCTCCATCGTGAGGACCACAGAAACTCTTTCCAGAATCGTATTGGTTTTAAACAATTTACCAGGAGATACCATTACTGTAAAGCTCTTTATGAACGAAGAGGGTAACTGGGGAGACCTCTTCCCGGACAATTATCCAATAATATTAATAAATGACACTCAGTTATCTAACCTTTACCGAGACTAATTCACCGACGGGGGTAAGACCTATGATTTTCTCAATTCTTACCCTTACAAAATCACCTTCTTTGAAACTACCAGGGACTACCACGGTTATATTGTTTTCCGTTTTCCCTTTAGAGTATTTAGAACTCTTTCTTGAAGGCCCGTAAATGAGTATCTCGTATTCCTTCCCTATCATCTCCTTTCGCCTTTCGTATATATTCTTGTTCACTTCCGCTATTAACCTCCTCAGCCTTTTTCCAGCCAGGTCCTCGTCCACTGATTTATCCCTGTATTTGAAATATGCAGGAGAGGGATTTCTCGGCGAATAGATAAACATGTACGCATTGTCAAACTTAACCTTTCTCACCACATCGAGGGTTTCCTCAAAATCCTCCTCCGTTTCAGTAGGAAAACCAACCATCAAATCTGTTGTTATTGAGGCCGAAGGAATCTTTTTCCTTATAAAATCAGCCAGTTGCAAATATTCTTCTTTCGTGTACCCTCTGTTCATATCTTTCAAAACTTTAGTTGAACCTGATTGGAGAGGCAGGTGAAACCAAGGTTTAATGTGCTGTGCATTTTTCACAACTTCAACCACTTTCAAACTCATATCCCTCGGGTGAGAAGTGGTGAAATAGATCCTCGGAATTCCAATATTTCTATCGATGAGCTGTAATAAATCGGCGAAATCAAAACCCTTGTAGTAATAGGAGTTTACATTTTGTCCAAGAAGCGTCACTTCAAGAGCACCTCTCTCTTCCGCGTATCTGAGCTCCTCAAGAATTTCTTCTGGTGACCGTGAATATTCTCTTCCTCGGGTATATGGAACAACGCAGTAAGAGCAAAAATTATCACATCCTTCCTGGATCACAACATACTCAAGAACCCTTCTTACACTTCTTCCGTTAAAGCTAAAATTGCAAGCAGTTTTGAGTTCAAGGAAAGCTTTTCCAGAAAAACCATTCTTAATCACTTCAGGAATAATTTGAAAATTCCTTGTCCCGACAACTAAATCGGCGGCTTTTAAAAGCTCCTCACCTCTTTGCTGGGCAGTGCACCCCATTAATACAACGTATTTACCCCTTTTTTTATAATATTTGGCAACGTCAATTCCTTTTTGTTCCGGCTTACCCCTCACTGAGCATGTGTTTATGATAACAATATCAGCCTTTTCAGGTTTACCGGCAAAATTAAATCCCTCTTTCCGCATCAAACTGTCTACAATTGCAGAATCATATTCGTTCATCTGACATCCAAAGGTAATTATGTAATAACTTTTCATAGTCTTTAATTTTAAACGACCGCATAAGGACTTGGAAGTTCCAATCTTAAAAATTACAATTTACCCATGGAGAAAAAACCGGAATGGATTCGAAGTAAGTTTATAGCTAATGAAAAATTTGGCCGTGTGATAAAAACCTTAAAACAACTGAACTTACACACAGTTTGTGTAGAGGCCAAGTGTCCGAACCTTGGAGAATGCTGGGGGCACGGTACCGCAACATTTTTAATACTGGGCGACATATGCACCAGGCACTGCAAGTTCTGCGCAACCAGAACAGGCAACCCTAAGGGGATGATCGATGAAGAAGAGCCAGAAAGAGTTCTCAAAGCAGTTGAAGAAATGAATCTTGATTATGTCGTCATTACATCCGTAACCAGAGACGACTTAGAAGACCACGGAGCAGAAATTTATGCAAGAACAGTTTATTTAATAAAAACCAAACACCCAAATATATTGGTAGAAGTACTTACTCCCGATTTCAGAGCAAATCCTGAGCACATTAAAAAAGTCATTGAATCAGGAGTAGATGTCTTTGCCCATAATGTAGAGGTTGTGGAGCGATTAACTCCACAAATAAGAGATCGCAGGGCTTCTTTTGAAACTTCCCTCAAAACCTTAGAATTAGCTAAAAAAATCAACCCCCAAATTTACACCAAATCAGGCTTTATGGTTGGGCTTGGCGAGACGAAGGATGAAATTGTTAAAACAATGGAGCGTTTGAGGGAAATTGATGTAAACTTTCTTACCATAGGCCAGTATTTAAGACCTTCAATAAAGCACGCACCAGTGCTAAAATACTACACACCTGAAGAATTCAAGGAATTTGAGAGGATAGGTCTATCAATGGGATTCGATTATGTAGCATCAGGTCCCCTCGTGAGAAGCTCGTATAGGGCAGGAGAATTTTATTTAAAGAGTTTAAGTTCTAAAAAATAATTTGATGGTGTTGGTCTTGAAGTTTAAAATTAACGTAAAGGAGGAAGAATGAAGAAATATTTACCTATTCTTACCCTAATTTTTGCGATTAACTTAGTTTACGCCTACCCCGCTGATGTCATCCCAATCCCCAACAGAGAATACGTTCCGGCCTTGCATAAAGCTTTGCAAAGCGCCGAAAAATATATAAAAATCTTTATGTTCAGCGCCAGATATTATCCTCAGTATAAAAATGACGCTAACTCTTTAATTCTCAATGATCTCATTAGTGCCGCACAGAGGGGAGTTTCGGTGGAAATAATCCTTGACGCTTCTAACTGGAATAGGAGCAACACCCTCGATAACAAACAATTCGCAGATACTTTGAAAAAGTGTGGAGTTAAGGTATACTTTGACCCCCCTGACGTGACATCCCATGACAAATTGATTATCGTTGATGGAAAGATAACCATAGTGGGGTCTACTAATTGGAGCTACTATGCCCTGGAAAGAAATAACGAAGCTTCCGTTTTAATTTACTCTCCCGAAGTTGCAGAGTACTTCGAAAGATATTTTGAAAAGGTCAAAGAACTTTCAACCGAAAAAATGCCAGAATGGTTCCTGGAGTAAGCTATGAAAATTGTAATTCTGTTAAGTTTACTAATTTCTTTAAAACCGGTCAAAATCGAAATTATTCACACCTCCAATATTGTTGGCAATTTCGGTAAATCAAGAGCCACATGGATAAATCCCGACTTCCCACCGGTGCTTGGTGGCTTCGAAAGCCTCTCAGAATTGGTAACGCGAGAAAGAGAGAGGTGTGAAAGAAATGGGATTCTTCTAATACTTATGGATTCAGGAAACTTTACAGGGGGCTTTATTACTGGCAACACTTTAATCGTCGATTCAATTGTAAACTATATGAACTCTCTCAATTACGATTACATCAACATCGGGGTTCGAGAACTCATCCTTTTCCCTGAAAAGAGTAGAAACGTTGATTACCTCCCACAACCAATGAGCCTTTTTGATTATCTTTCGAAATTTAAAGCAAAATTTGTCTCTTCCAACATAATCTTTAGCGATCCAAGGTACAACGATATAGTATTACCTTACGATATCATAGACTACAAGGGAATTAAAATCGGTATTTTCGGACTCGTCAGTGAAAACACACCTGCCTTTATTTACCAGGATATAGATATATCAAAATGTGACGAATCTTTAAGAATTTTAAGAGAGTACGAATCTGCAAAGAAAACCGTCCAAACTCTAAAAGAAAAGGGTTGTGACCTAATAATAATGCTCTCCAGTATAGGTTACTACAGAGAGAGATTCCTTGCAAGAGACGTACCCGGGATAGATCTTATCCTCGGAGGATTTGACGGCTTTGGCGAAAGGCAGGCCTACGTAGACCCTGTAAACCACACAATAATACTCAGAAATTACGACTATCTGAGCCAGATAGGGAAAATTGTCCTCACCATAGACCCAAAGGCAAAAACCATAATCGACTTCGATTACACAGCCATAACACCCTTCGAAGAAGAATTCACCCCACTGGCCCCGGTAGAGATGGAGGGGGAGGAATAGGGGGGAGTTTAAAATTTAAAGCGCAAAATAATACATCAAATCACGTTCAAGCACAACCCGTTTATTACTATCCAAACTCTTTTATGCCTTTTGGTTTAGAACTCTTCCACTCATTTGCATCCTTGCATCAAGATTCGAAATCTGTGACAACCGTTCATGAATGTGCGAAATCTCCCCACAAGCGCATGTCTATAGGGGTACTGAACATCTTGTCTAATTATCCCAATTAAAGCTTTTAACATTAACCCCCTACTTCCACGAGAAACTAACATCATATTTTTTTAATATATTTCGAAAATAAACTGCTAAACGTTTTCATCGTTTCAGTTGCCCATTCTATAATTTCTAAATAATCTTCTTCAGTAAGGAACTTTATGCTACCTTTAATGTTCTTGTAGACTGCAATCCTGCATCCCCTTTTGTCTTCCAATTTTTCCCATACAAGACCCTTTAGCTCATTCTCAATCTTATCCCTATGTTTTGCCAGCTCCTCAAAAATCCTCTCATTTTCATTCTTGTCACCTGTGTCAATATACAGTTCAACAGCAAATCTGTTATTACTTTTAAATGCCCATGCAAATACTAGACCACTCCTCCCTGCACCGAAACTTAACCAGCTTTGCGGAAGAGGCTTAACTTTTCTCCACCCAGGGTTAATCTCTTTATATTTTTCTACTAATTTTGTGAAAAATTCTAAATATTTTTTCGAAGTTTCACTCATCGTTTGACTTGACATCCTAACCATTCTCTCCCAATCATTCGGCTTAACAACAATTCTAAAATCCGGAGCTGGCGGAGAATCTTCAATTTTAATTAACTTTATCTCAACACCAAAAAATGACGGTCCCGTTTCAGGATCCACATTTTCATTTAGCCATTCTAATGCCTTTTTATGCTCTTCTCTGAAATTTTCTGCAATCCAAATTATTATTCCTGCTTGTTTGCCTGCGGCATAGGTGAGTATCTTTCCTAAATGGTCATGGTTCGTGGTTCCGAATTGATTTTCTATTACAATTGTCTTATTTGAGTCAGAATCTTTCGCAACTATATCACAAGTAAAATTTCCAACGTTCTCCTCGATATTACTATCTATGATATCAAGATTTAATTTCTCGCTCAGAATGCCCAAATTTTCATTTAACCACGGGGTAAAATCTTTGTCCTCTTTTTCAAACACATCCTTCAAATTGATTTGTTTAATTTTACCAAGCTTTTCTTTAACCATTTTAACCTCTCTTGTTCACCTTTATCGTTTTTAATTTTACAGATAAAGGTAAGAACTTTTTGTAAAAGCTTCGCATACACACGACACTTAGTATTCCAGAATTTCCAGAAAAAGCTTAGTTCCATATTAGCGTTTAATAAAGCAAGCATATTCACATTCCAAATATTAATAAGCGTCTTTATAACTTTACCGGATTGAACAGACAAATCACCCACAAAAACGCCTAAATTTTCTTTTTCACTGATACACTTTATTAAAGCGAAAGATTAGTCTCACCCGCTCTTAAAGTATTGTATCAATTACACCTGCAATTATCCGCTCATATTATAACATCCATGTCAAGGTTTTGGAAAGTACACGAAATTACCCGAAAAATATACTCGAAATGCGCAAGTTTCCTGTAAAAATAGAGCAAAAGAAAAAGTCGACCATTACTTTTCCCCATTTTCAAAAAGGAAGGAATATAGTAATGAACAACCGATTATCAAAAATA
>Ga0071330_1063985_pt1 | contig 144226 bp, 137 predicted proteins | sample GBScel77sediment_FD_63802 | JGI IMG/M metagenome (GOLD analysis project Ga0071330, IMG submission 63802) | Hot spring sediment microbial communities from Great Boiling Spring, Nevada - Cellulolytic enrichment Sediment 77C v2 (version 2) | ecosystem: Environmental > Aquatic > Thermal springs >... | reverse complement strand
GCCAAGTCTTTCAATGGGTTTTGTGTGCCAGAAATCAAGTCCAGAGCATAAAGAGGCTTTTTCTTCAAGAGTCATCTGTGAGATAAGTTTTTTTATATCCCTCTCCATTTAATATACCTCCCTAACAAATTATATTTATAGTATATCATGAAAATTTCACGTTGGTACTAATAAAATAATTAAAAGGTAATTTTATAAAAGGGGATTAGGTAACGTGGATAATATTAATAAAAAAATAAAAGGGGAGAGAAAGCCTCTCCCCTATGCTCTTTTTTCCAGTTCTCCAATATCTTCCCACTTCTTATATAGGGTTGGTATACTTCCAATTAGGTTCTTTGTATAATCGTGTTTTGGAGATGAAATTATTTCATCAGGTGTTCCTTCTTCTACTATTTCACCCTTATACATTATGAAGATTCTATTTGATATATAATAAGCAAGTCCCATATCATGGGTAATAAATATAATAGAAGTTCCTGTTTCATCCCTTAATCTTTCAAATAGCTTTATTATACCACCACGAGTTGATGCATCAATCATGGATACAGGTTCATCAGCTATAATTAATGATGGTCTTAAAATCCAGCATCTTGCAATCATTATTCTTTGTTTTTCTCCTCCAGAAAGCTGGTGAGGATATTTTCCAAGAATGTTTTTGGGCTCTAAACCTACATTTACTAATGCTTCTTCGATTAGTTCCTTAGATCTTTCATTTTTGGGATCTATACCTATTAAATTTAAGGCTTGATGTAGTATTCTATCAATAGGATAAAATTGATTATAACTGGCAAAAGGGTCTTGGAATACTGCATGTACTTTTCTATAATAGTTTTTCTTGTCTTCCACTGTCTTTATATCTTTCCAAACATTTATACCATCCACAATAATATCTCCAGAGGTTGGTTTTTCAAGCCTTAATATCATCTTTGCAGTAGTAGTTTTACCAGAGCCGCTTTCTCCTACAAGAGATACTATCTCTCCCTTTTCTACTGTAAAATTAATACCTTTCACTGCATGTATATGCCTTCTTACAAAAAGACCCACTTCATATATTTTATTTAAATTCTTAACTTCTAAAAGTGCCATTTTATCTCACCTCATTTATTAAATAGAAAACATGCTACTTCTCTATTTGTATCTATCTTTATAAGAGGAGGCTCCTCTTTTTCACATATTGGCATCTTATTAGGACATCTGGTATTGAATCTGCAACCCATAGGTGGATTAGCAAGATCTGGGGGTGTACCTGGAATGAAAGATATACCACGTTTCTTTACTTCTGGCTCTGGAGTTACAACTGACATAAGTAGACCCTTTGTGTAAGGATGTAGAGGTTCTTTTACTATGTCATCAGTAGGGCTATTTTCAACAATTTTTCCTGCATACATAACCACCATTCTTGTGGCAATCTGTCTTACAGTAGCAATATCATGGGTTATAAATACTATAGACTCTACAATTTCTCTTACTCTTAATTGTTCAAGGGTTTTCAATACTAATTTTTGATTTGCCACATCAAGGGCGGATGTAGGCTCATCACATATAAGAAGTCTTGGATTTAAGAGAGTAGCAATAGCTATTACTGCTCTTTGTCTCATACCACCAGAAAGTTCAAAAGGATATCTATATATATCGTTAGGGCTTATTCCTACATCGGTAAATCTTTGTTTAGCCCTTTCAACGATTTCTTCCTCATTTAAGGCTCTTTCAAAATGATCTTTTACCAAGTCAGAGATGAAATCTCTTATTTTTTTTGTTGGCATAAGGGCATTCATTGCTGATTGAGGAATAATGGAGGTTTCTCTCCCCCATATAATTTTTTGTAGCTCCTGTCTTGACATATTATTTAGCTCTAAGAAGTTTGCTCCCACATTTAATGTTACTTTTCCGTCAATAAAAGTTAATGGTTTTTTGATATTCATTATCATAACGTTTGATAGAGTAGATTTTCCAGAACCACTTTCACCTACAATTCCTACTGTTTCTCCTTTATAAACATTTAATGTTACTCCATCTACTGCCTTTACATAATATTCTCCTCTCGCATAGTATGCTTTTACATTATCTAAGCTTATTATTAATGTTCCTTTCATTTCTATCACCTCTCTCTTAGCTTTGGATTAAATACTTCATCCATTGCTGTGGTTATTATTAGAAGAGAGGAAGTAAGAAGAACTATGACAACACCAGGAGGGATAAACCACCACCATAATCCCCTTCTTACTGCTTCCATAAGTACTGCCCATTGTAGTACAACGCCAAGGGTTACTCCCTTTGTTGGTCCTAAGCCAATTAAACTTAATCCTGCTTCACCTAAAATACCACCATTAATAAAGAGTATAAAAGCCATAAAGGCATAGGTAGCTATTGCAGGAATTAGGTCTTCAATTGCAAGTCTGAAGTCGCTATATCCAGCAAGTCTTGAAAGATATACATATTCTCTATTTATCAAACTCATAAGTTGAGCTCTAATTGCTCTTGCAAACCATGGCCATGTAAGAACTCCTAAGATTACTGCTATGACTTCTAAGCTTCTAATTCTTAGGTAACTTGCAATTAATATGGCAAGAAGAATGCTTGGTATGGTTAGTACAATATTTGTAAAGGACATTAAAAGCTCATCTACTATTCCACCTTTCATTGCTGAGAAGATTCCTACTAATAAACCTATGATCATTGAGATAATAGCAACTAAGAATCCGATATAGAGTGAAGATCTAGTACCATTTAGAAGTTTAGCTAATAGGTCTCCCCCATAAGTATCTGTTCCTAAGGGATAATCTTTACTTGGTGGTTGTTCTGGCATTCCTGCAAAGGAAGTGGGATCTTTGGGATAGACTACTGGTCCTATTAAAGCCATAAGAACTATTAATAGGAATATGGTCAATCCAACAATAAATTTGGGATTTTTAAATAAAGGTCTTATCATTTGTTTCCACATTTTAGCTTCCCTCTCCTTGTCCTAATCTTATTCTTGGATCTACAATGGCATAAACAAAATCAACAATAAAGTTGGCTAAATAAACAGCAACTATTAAGATTACAAATATGGCCTGTATTAAGGGGTAATCTAAGGTGCTCAATGCCCTAAATAGTATATATCCAGTACCGGGATAGTTGAAAATTAACTCTGTAATTAAAGCACCGCCAAGGGCAGAACCTAAGTTTAAAGCAAGACCTGTTATTTGGGGTAAGAGTATATTTCTGAAAACGTATTTAAAAACTGTGGAATCTCTCATTCCTAAGTTTACAGCAAAAACGGTATAATCTGCATCAAGTTCATAAATAACAAGAAGTCTTGTACCAATGGCCCATCCCCCTATAGCTGCAATTACTATAGAGAGAAAAGGTAGTATATAGTGATGAAGAACATCTAATATAAATTTGATATTTAGACTTGGGATTATTCCTTGAGAATATCCTCCTTGGTTCGGAAATATATTTAGTTTTACTGCAAAAGTATAAATAAGTAACATACCTAACCAATAGTAAGGTATTTGGCTAATTACAAGAGAAGAATTTAGGACTATATTATCTATCCATGTACCTCTCTTATTTCCGGCTACTGCTCCTAAGGTATTTCCAATTATCCAGGCTGTAAGGGTGGCTGGTATAAGTAAAAATAAAGTCCAAGGAATAAAAGGTGCTAATACATCAAGACATTTTTTAGGATAATAATGAATAGAAGTTCCAAGATTTCCTGTAAAAAGTCTTCCTATGAATCTTAAATATTGTATTATTATAGGTTTGTCTATATCAAATTCTTCCATAAGAGCTTTATGTACATTTGATACGGTTTCTGGATTGGCTGCACCCTGTACAGCTATACGTTGAAGAAGGGTGGCAAGAGGATTTCCAGGGATTGCCCTTGGTAGTATGAAGATTATGGTTATGGCAACGAGATATGTTAGTACTAAGAAGAAAAGCCTTCTTCCTATATATTTTAAGAAAGGTTTTAAGGCTGATTTTGGCATTTATTTATAAGCCTCCTTTTGTATTGTTGTGTTTACCTATTGCATTTTTTAATCAAAATATACCCCCCGGAATCTAATCCGGGGGGATATGTTTCGTTATTAACCTTTAGGACCTTAGAGCATGATCCATTTTGCTTTCCTAAATTATTACTTGGCTTTTGCTTTTGCTAAGGCATTGAGTATATCGTTGGTTGGTATCAAGAGTCCGCCTTTTGCTTTAAATTCTACCCATGTAGGAACTTTGGGTGTTTGACCTTTTGGTGCAATACCAAAGAGAACAGGAAGTGCATATCCACTCCATGGAGCAGCTGGGAACCACCATGGTTTTTCTGCATTAGGCCATCCTGTCCATACTGTTTCGTTGTATTCATACCAGTGGGCACCATAGAAGAGAGGTATGGCAGGAAGATCTCTGTAAATAATTCTTTGTATCTGGAAGAATAATGTTCTCTTAACTTTTGGATCAAGAGTTGCTGCAATCTTATCTAAGAGTTTTCCTACTTCTGGATTGTTATATCTTTCAAAGTTACCATATTGATCCTGACCAAATGGCTTATAGAGTGCTGGATCAAGTACTAATCTGTAGACGTTCCATGGATGATCAAATCCGGGGCCAGCAGACCATCCAAGTATGAAATCAAATGTTCCTTGTGTCCATCTTGTCCACCATACAGAGAAGTCTGGGAATTCAGTCTTTACATCAAGTCCGATTGCTCTCATATTTGCTGCCATCATTTCACACATCATCATCCAGTCGGTCCAACCATTTGGAACTTGGATGGTGAAGGTACCCATTCTCTTTCCATCTGGGCTAATTCTTATTCCATCTTTTCCTTTCTTGTATCCTGCCTTATCAAGTATCTCGTTTGCTTTCTTAAGATCAGTCTTAGGTTTTCCATCTGGAGAACCCCAGTAATATCTTGCATATGCATGATCAATGTATTCATGATATGCTTCAAAGTCATCTATTACCATTGATGGATGGGCTTGGTTACCGTAGCCAAAGTATGCTTTATCAAGCATTTCTTTGTATGGAATAGCGTAGGCAATAGCTTTTCTTACAGCAGGATCTTTAAGAAGTGGGTTGTAGTAGCTTATGTAGAGTAAATCAAGTCCATCTGGCATGAAGTATGGTTTATCTTTGAACCATGTACCAATTGGGAGTTTCTTGGTTTTCCAGAGAGAGCTTACATCTGGTATAAATACTCCTGCCCAATCAGCATTTCCTTTCTCAAAGTCTAAGTTTGCAACTGCGTTATCTCTATAAATCACGTTGGCAATATATTTTGGTACAGGAAGTCCAAATACAGATTTACCCCACCAATCATCAATCCTTCCGTATACAACGATGTTAGGATCTGTGTAGTAGAGTTTATATGGTCCAGATACTACTTGTTTGGCTGGATCATCGTTTTGGAAGTCTTTTACAGCTTGAACGCCTTTCTTTAAAAGTGGTTCATATACGTGTTTAGGAACGATTCTTGTTGTTAATGCATAACCTAAGAAAGATGCATAGTTTTGAGCATCTGGTCTCATTACAAATTCTACAGTTTTATTATCTACTGCTTTTACAGATTTAATGTAATCCCACCAACCATTACCAGGACCAAATCCTACTTCCTTTGTACAATTAAAAGTGAACTCAACATCTTGAGCTGTAATTGGTGTACCATCACTCCATTTTGCAATATCTCTAATCTTTACTCTTAATGTGGTTTTATTTACTGCTGTGAATGACTCAGCAATAACTGGTAACCATCCGTCTTTCATGTTGCTGTAGATAAAGAGTGGTAAGTACATGAAATGTTCTGTTCCATAGGTTGCTGAGGGTGCATATAAGCTATAAGTAGTTGCTGACCAAAGAGCTCCAACAGTATATACAGTCTCATTACGTGGTAAAGAAACTTGACCTAAGGTAGAAGGTACAAACAAAAGTGTTAAAAGTAAAACTGTTAAAAGTACCCCTAAAACCTTACCCCTCATCTTTACACCTCCTATATTTGGGGTAAATTAGATCTTGGACCATGCTCTAAGGTCCCTTTGTGTTTAAAATAATATCATATAGAAACAATCTTGTAAAGGGGGTAATTTCATTTTGAAATTATTAAAAAATTTTAACAAAAATTGTAAGAAAAATACTAAAGTTAGAGTTGGGGTACTTCTATGAAATTTATTTTATTTTCTGAAATATACTTTATAAGGAAATAAAAAGGATTTTTAGGAATAATACCATTTATATCCTTCCAAAATATAAATATATTAGTACCATGATTAGGTACATTGAAAAAGGCTAGACAAGGCTTTCTATCCTTATTTTCCCATATTTCTACTGCTTTATTAATGGCATATCTGCTCATTTCTTGCATAAGATCTACTCCACATCCAACTGGTGGATAATTTTCTATATCTACTGGTACTTCTATGAATTCATCATTAAAAGAATGAATTTTATATCCTCTATGAAGATGAACAATTCCTCTTATAGGAGGCATATATTTCCCTTTTTCATCATATGAATAACCATTTTCTACCTTTTTAATTTTTATCTTTTTATCATGTTCCCATAATGGTATAACAAATTCTTCTGCTTCTACAGAGGGTCCTAAGGTTTCTTCGCCTTCCTTTTTTATTACTCCAATTCTTCTTTCTTCTATAGGAATGACAAAAGCTATGTCCTTAGAGGTAAGATTACTCTTTATAGTGCCATATTTTCCTGAACATGTTACTGCAAAAACACCATTATATATATCAGGCTCATAAGCCATGAAAGCTCCTTCAGCCTGTCTTGAGTAATTGATTAATCTAGTAATAAATTTATATAATTTTTCGTCTTTTATTAGATTTTTTATCTCTACAGGAGAAGAAAGTAATCCTTTTTCTCCTAAGAATTTTCCAAGTTCAATCACACTATTTAAAACTATTGATTTTTGCCATACTTCTTTTGGAATTTCTATATTTTCTATTTCTTTCCAACCACCCACCTCTTTACATGAACCAAAAACCATAAGTCTTTTGGCAATTTCATTTAAAGAAAGGGATGGATGTCCTCCTTCTAAGGTTCCTAAGATAATTTTGTTATCTTTTATTTTATTTTCTTTTATCGGAACTATTATATTTTTAAAGGCTCCTAATTTTGCCATAAGGAATCTTATAAAAAGCACCTTTGTGGAGGATTTAATATGATGAATGTCTATATTATCTTCCATGAATATCATATTTATAAAATTGGGGTGAAGCTCTGGATAAATTTGTAGATTTTCACAAATTTTTTTGCCAATTTTTACAGCTAAGGGTTCTACCTCTGGGAGTTCCTCTCTTAAAAGGTTTATATCCTCTGTATTATTTTTGAGTACATTTTCTACTTTTTCATTTAGGCTAAGATAAACTGGATTAATTATTACTGCATAAGTGGAATTTATTGGTTGATGATATTTATCTTTATCCCAAATAATAACCTCGCAATTTGCTTTTTTAAATTCTTCTTCCAAAATTCTATAAATATAATTTTTTTGATTTTCTATCTCTATTTTCTTCTCAGGTGTCAAGGGAGAGATAAATGTGATTTCATATATAAGAATAAGATAGGGTTTTTTAAACCACCACATGTACTTGCTCCCTTTCCCTTTCCTCTTGTATTATTTATATTATTATAATCCTTCAAGATATTATTTTTAAGGAGGAATGATAAAGTGATAAAAGTAAAAAATCCAATTGTAGAACTTGATGGAGATGAAATGGCAAGAGTTATGTGGAAATGGATAAAAGAAGAGCTTATATTTCCTTATCTTGATATACCTATAATCTATTTTGATTTAGGAATTGAAAATCGAGATAGGACTGATGATATGGTAACTTTGGAATCCGCTAAGGCTATAAAAGAATATAAGGTAGGGGTAAAATGCGCCACTATTACTCCTGATGATGAAAGAGTAAAAGAGTATAATCTAAAAAGAGCTTGGAAAAGTCCAAATGCAACAATAAGGGCATATTTAGATGGTACTGTTTTTAGGAAACCTATTATTGTAAAAAATATTCCACCTTTTGTTAGAACATGGAAAAAGCCTATTATTATTGGAAGACATGCATATGGAGATATCTATAATGCCTTTGAATACAAAGTGGAAGGTAATGTTTCTTTGGAAGTAAGTTTAAAAAATTCTGAAAACAAGAATTTCTCAGTTCATAATTTTGATGGTAAAGGTGTATTTATGGTTATTCATAATACAGAGAAGTCTATTAGAAGTTTTGCGAAATCGTGTATAAACTATGCTTTAAGCGAAAAAGTTGATTTATGGTTTTCAGCAAAAGATACTATATCAAAAATTTATCATGGGTTTTTTAAGGAAATATTTAGAGATGAGGTAGAAAAAAGAAAGAAAGACTTTGAGAATAGTGGTATAAGTTATAGATATTTTCTTATTGATGATGCAGTAGCCCAGATAATAAAAAGTGAGGGTGGAATTTTGTGGGCTTGTATGAACTATGAGGGGGATGTGATGTCTGATATGATTGCTGCAGGGTTTGGAAGTCTTGGTTTAATGACATCAGTTTTAGTATCTCCATCCGGAGAATATGAGTATGAAGCTGCTCATGGAACTGTAAGAAGGCATTATTACGAGTATTTGAAAGGTAATAAGACATCTACTAATCCTACTGCTTCCATCTTTGCTTGGACCGGAGGTATAAGAAAAAGAGGAGAATTAGATGGAGATAGGGATGTTATAGAATTTGCTGATAAGCTTGAAAAGTCGGTGATTATGACTATTGAAGGTGGAATAATGACAAAGGATCTTCAACCTCTTGCAGTACCGCCTGTTGATAAATATGTAGATACGGAAACTTTTATAAAGAGTATTAAGGAGAATTTAGAGAAATTATTAGAGAAGTAAATCCTTAAAAAAATGAAAGATGTCATTTAGATCTTTAAAAATGAAATTAGGAGATGCCTCTTCTAATCTTTCTGGGGAGACAAATGAAGAATAAACTCCAATAGTTACTACCTTTAGTCTTTTTCCCATTAAAATATCTTGAGGGGCATCTCCTATATATATAATCTCATAGGGAGATAATTTCATCTTTAGTAAAATCTTTTTTAAAGGCATAGGATCTGGTTTGGGTTTTTCTGAATCTTCCCAAAAAATCCATTCGTCTATAAATCTTTCGGGATGTAAATAGGGAGTTTCCGATTCAATATCTTTTCTTGTACTTGCAGTTACCACTCCTAATTTAAGGCCAAAACCTTTTAAGAAATAAAGTAATTCTTCTGCCTTCTCTCTCCACTTAACTAGAGAATAGTCAAAATATTTTTTCCAAAGCTCATCTACTTTTTCCCAATATTCTTTTGGTAAACCGTGATTTTCATATATTTCATACCAATTTGGAGAAAAGTTTTTTCTATATTCTTCTTCTTTTACCTCTATACCAAAATGAGAAAAGATCTTTTTAGTGGTTACAATACAAGCTGTATAAGAGTCTACTAATGTACCATCCCAATCCCAAATTATCCCTTTAAGTTCCATGGTTTATATAATTGTTAAAAATACTTCTACTAAATTTGGATCAAATTGAGATCCTGCACATTTTTTTAGCTCTTCTATTGCCTCTTCTTTTGTCTTTGCTTTCTTATATGGTCTTCCTGAGGTCATTACTTCATAGGCATCAATTATTGAAAAGATCCTTGATACAAGGGGAATTTCTTCTCTTTTTAATCCCCTTGGATATCCTTTACCATTCCACCACTCATGATGAGTAAGAATGTAGTCTGCAATTTTGGTTAATTCATAAGATGCTTCTGCTATTCTGTATCCTACCTCTGGATGGGTTTTTATTTTTTTAAATTCTTCCTTAGTAAGGGATGTATACTTTTTTAAAATTTCAGGGGGTATGGTAATTTCTCCTATATCATGAAAATAAGAAAGAAGTATTAAATCTTCTCTTTCTATATCAGAAAGATACAGTATATCAGACATCCTTATGGCAAGTTCCTTTATTCTTTCCTCATGCACCTTGCTTTCGTAAGAGTTTGACCAAAGCAATTCCTTTAAGGTTTGAAGCACCGTATCTCTAAATCCCTTTCCTTCTATTAATTTATTTCTATACATTCTATCTTCTGCTATCTTTAATATTTCATCTATTTTTTCATCCTCTATTTCCTTTGTGGCATATCCTAAAGCGATGCTTAAAGGTATAGGGGTTTGATTATTGTTTTTATTATGTTCTTCACAGTTTTGCTTTATTCTATCACAGATTTTCTCTGCTATTTCTTTAGGTGTCTTAGGAAAGATTATTACAAATTCATCTCCGCCCCATCGGGCAATAATATCCTCTTTTCTACACGATTTTCTTAAAACATCCGCGATACTTATTAAAAGTTCATCTCCCTTTTCATGTCCGAAGGCATCATTTACTAATTTTAGACCGTTTAAATCTCCTATTACAATGCTTATAGGAAGCTGTCTTTTTGTATCTAATCTTTTTAATTCTTCTTCAAAAAAGGCTCTATTGTAAAGACCTGTAAGTTTATCATGGAATGTTAAATATTGAATTTCTTTTTCCATTCTCTTTTTCTCTGTTATTTCTTGTACTATCTCTACAACACCTACTATATCTTGATTTTCTTCATTTATTACAGGATACCCTTTTATATACCAGTATCTTCCATCGGGGGTTACCACTTCTCCTTCATCGGGTTCTTTTTTCTTCATTGCTCTTATTACTGGACAATTAATGCATGGTTCTTTTCTTTGATGCCATAATTCATAACAATATTTATTTATCATATCTTCTTTTTGAAGTTGTAGGGATTCTGCTGCCGAAGAATTGGCAAAAAGAATCTTTAAATTTTTATCCAAAAGAATTACAAACTCCTTTAATGTATCAAGTATTAAATTTTCAAGAATCTTTCCATTTAGTTTTTTCATAATTTAGTCCAGAAATAATTTAATAATATTTTCTAACTCCTCCATACTTTTATACTCTATAGTAATTTTACCCTTATTAGGGGATTTAGGTTGTATCTTTACCTTAGTACCTAAGTGCCTTTGTAGTTTTTCTTCTATGGATCTTATTTCTGGAAGATCTATATTTTCCTTTACTTTTTTCTTTTTTACCAAATCTTCTGTTTCTCTTACTGAAAGCTTTTCTTTTATAACCTTTTGGGCAAGAAGTTTTTGAATGTAGGGGTCATCTACTCCAAGAAGTGTTCTTGCATGGCCATAGGTAAGATTTCCCCTTCTTACCTCTTCTTGGATTTCTGGAGGAAGCTGTAAAAGCCTGAGAAAGTTTGCTACCTCAGATCTACTAATTGATAATCTCTCTGCTAATTCTTCTTGGGTCACATTAAAGGTTTCTATATAGTATTGGAAGGCTTTTGCTTTTTCAATAGGATTTAGATCTTCTCTTTGAAGATTTTCTGTAAGGGCTATGTCCCATGCTGTTTGGTCATCGATATCTTTTATGATTACAGGTATTTCCTTTAAACCTGCTACTTTTGCAGCATGGTATCTTCTCTCACCAGCTATGATTTCATATAAATCATTTTTTGGTCTTACAAGAATAGGCTGTAAAAGTCCCACATTTTTTATCGAATCTATTAGTTCTTGTAATGTCTCAGGGTTAAGGGTCTCTCTTGGTTGTTTAGGATTTGGAATAATTTTATCTATGGGAACAAATTCTATTCCTTCCCTTTCATTTTCACCAAGAAGTGCTTCTAATCCTCTTCCTAAACCCTTCTTTTTAAGAGACACGTTCTACCACCTCTTTGGCAAATTCTTTATAGGCTTCTGCCCCTGTAGAATCGGGGGCGTATTCAAATATGGAAAGGGAATAACTTGGTGCTTCACTTAAACGGACATTCCTTGGTATAAGGGTCTTGAACACTTTGTCTTTAAAATAATTATAGGCTTCTTCTACTACCTGCTGAGCAAGGGTAGTTCTTGCGTACATGGTAAGTACTACACCTAATATGTCTAAATCTTGATTTAAATTTTTCTTGATTATATTTATAGTCTTCAAAAGTTGGGATATTCCTTCTAAAGCATAATACTCACATTGAAGGGGTATTAATACAAAATCTGAAGCAACTAATGCATTAACAGTAAGAAGGCCAAGAGAGGGGGGTGAATCTATAATAATAAAATCAAAATTATCGGAGATTTTTTTCAACAAATCTTTTAATTTTAATTCTCTAAATAACATTGAAACCAGTTCAACCTCTGCCCCTGCCAGATCTATGTTAGAAGGTATTAGAAATAGCTTTTCTCTTATAGGATTTTTTCCATCCCTTAAAGGATATATAACTTTTTCTATAGGTACCTCTCCTATAAGGGCTGAATAAAGATTTGGTTTTTTATTTTTTAATGGAGAGATTCCACTAGTAGCATTTCCCTGAGGATCTCCATCCACAATAAGTACTTTTTTACCCATTTCTCCTAATGCATATCCCAAATTTATAACTGTAGTAGTTTTACCTACTCCTCCCTTTTGATTAGCAACAGATATGATCTTACCCATTCTATCCCCTCAAAAGTGTTTCACGTGAAACATTTTTTACTCTTTTTCCTCTTTTATCATCTCTTCCACTTCTTCTTCGCCTTTTTTGTAGAAGTCTTCTTCCTCTTTATGTAATTCTTTCAAAAGTCTTAAGAATTCACCAGCATGAACTTTTTCTTCATTGGCTATATCATAAAGGACCTTTTTAGCAAGTGGATCATCAGTAGCCTCTGCAATTTCCTCGTATAATTGGATAGCTTCATACTCTGCAGCAATGAATAATCTTATAGCTCTGATAAGTTCTTCCTTTGTAATTTTTCTTTCTAAGCCTAATACTGAAAATGGTGTACCAAATTCTGGCATTTTGCACGCTCCTTTCTAAAAATTTTTATTTATTATAGCACAAATTATCTTTAACAATTACTTAACCTTTTTTTATACAAATTTAACTGAAGATTAAATGGACTTTAAATTATAAAAAATAGAATCTATAATGGAAATAATTGGAAAGGGAGGTGATAATAGTTAAAAAATTAGATTTCTTTTAGGAATATTAATTCTTAAAAGGGAGGGAAATTCATGAGAAAGGTTCTCATTTTAGTGTTTTTACTTCTTCTTTCTTCTATATCCTTAGGTCAAAGTATTCTTATAAACGGTGCGGGAGCAACTTTTCCCTATCCTCTTTATTCTCGTTGGTTTTATGAGTTTGAGAAAGAAACAGGCATTAAAATAAATTATCAATCTGTAGGAAGTGGGGCAGGTATTCAGCAAATAAAGGCAAGAACAGTAGATTTTGGGGCAACAGATGCACCTCTTCCTGGAAAAGATCAGGGAGAAAATGGTTTAATAATGATACCTACTGTTATAGGTGCTGTTGTGATGATCTATAATTTACCTAATATAAATAACTTAGTACTCACAAGAGATCTTATAGCAGATATTTATCTTGGAAAAGTAAAGAACTGGAATGATCCCAAAATAAGAGCAGTAAATAAAGATTTAAATCTTCCCAATATGCCTATTATTGTAGCAAGAAGATCTGATGGTAGTGGTACAACTGCTATTTTTACCAACTTTCTTTCTACTGTAAGTTCAGAGTGGAAGGAAAAAGTAGGAGCGGGTACATCTGTTAACTGGCCAGTAGGAATAGGTGGAAAAGGTAATGAGGGAGTGGCAGGAATTGTTAAAAATACTATAGGTGCTATTGGATATGTAGAGCTTGCTTATGCAAAGCAAAATAATCTTCCTTATGCAAAAATAAGAAATAAATTTGGTAATGTGGTAGATGCAACTTTTGAGACTATAAAGAGTTCAGCAGCTTTCTTTAAGGTACCAGATGATTTTGCAGTATATATAGTAGATGCTCCTGGAAGAAATAGCTATCCTATTACAGGTTACACTTTCTTATTGATCCCTAAGGAACAGAAAGATTTAGAAAAAGGAAAGGCTCTTGTAAAATTTATTAGATGGGCATATGAAAAGGGAGACAAATATGCTGAAGAACTCTTATATGTACCTCTACCTGATAATGTGAAAAGATTGGCCCTCAAGAAATTGGACCTTTTAACCTATCAGGGCAAAAAGATAGTGGATCTTTTGAAGTAAACATAAATAATAAGTAATAACCTAATTTTATTTTGGGAGAAAGGAAATATATTCCTTTCTCCCTTTTATGTTATAATTCATTCTATGAGACTTCCTCTTTTAGAATCAGCGGAAGTTATAAGAAGAGAAAAAAGATTCAGATTATTTATAAAGTATGATGGAAAAGAGGTACTTTCATATCTTCCAAATCCTGGGAGATTGGAAAATATAATTTATCCTTCATCTGTGGTTTATATATCTAAGAAAGAAGGAGAAAAAAGAAAAACATCTTTTGAGGCTGTTCTTGGGGTAGAGAACGGAAATCTTGTTTCTTTAAATGCATCCTTAGCCAATCGTATATTTGAAGAAAATCTATATAGATTTCCTGTAAAGGTCAAAGATTTAAGAAAAGAATTTACGTTCCATGGCAAAAGATATGATTTTCTAGTAAATAATAAAATACTTGTAGAAGTAAAATCAGTTACATTAGTAAAAAATCATATAGGATTTTTTCCAGATGCACCAACTTTAAGGGGGACAAGACATTTAGAATATATGGCAGATTGGATTTTTGAAAAATGGGTAGTGTTTGTGGTACAAAGGGAAGATGCTAAGTTAGTAAAACCAAATAAAGATCTTGATATGGATTTCTTTCTATCAGCGAGACTTTTAAAGGAAAGAGGAGGAATATTTTTCGCCTTTACTTGTAAAATAGATCTTAAGGAGATAGGGTTTAAGGAATTTATAGATGTGGAAGTATAGATCAGCAGTAGAAAAGATAAAAAGTATAGAAGAAGAGGCTTATCCTCTTGTTGAGAAAAGAATAAAGGAATTTGAAAATTTAGGAAAATATGGAACTGAGCTTGATCTTTTTTCAGAGCTTTCCTTTTGTGTACTTACTGCCAATTGGTCTGCTCAAGGAGGTATAAAGGCCCAAAATTATATAGGAAAATTAAACTTTGCAAGACTTTCAGAAAATGAGTTAGCAGAGAAGTTAAAAGAAGTAGGTCATAGGTATCCTTTAATGAGAGCTCGGTATATTGTGGAAAATCGTAAGCTTATTGGAAGCTTAAGAGATCTTTTTAATCTACCTGAGAAAGAAGCAAGAAGGATTTTGGTAAAAGAGGCAAAAGGGATAGGTTGGAAGGAAGCAAGCCATTTTTTAAGAAATATTGGCAAATTGGATGTGGCAATTCTTGACAAACACATTTTGAGATTTCTTTTTAATGAAGGAATAATCAGGGAGATTCCAAAAGCTTGGACAGAAAAAAGGTACGAAGAAATAGAAATGGAATTTAAAGAGCTCTCCTTTTTACTCAATAAAGTCTCAGGAGAGTTGGATCTCTATATATGGTATCTATTAAAAGGGAGAGTAGATAAATAATCTATACTAAGAAATTTCTTATATCTTTCAAGGTAAATATTACTTCGCCTACTTCTCTTACCCGAATCTTTATCTTTGGATTTTCTTCTATTGCTTCTATCTCAAAATTGACCCTTTCTCCTATATTCCATACAAAAGGTATTTCTTTATTTATCTTTATATTTCCACCTTCTATACTTAGTTCCTCTATATGTAGGGGAATAATATAGTTAACTGCTTCAAAACTTATTAATTTGTTTCCTTTTTTAACAGTATCCTTATCAATCATTTGAAGAAAATAGGATAAATATGGACTGTTAAATACCATTTCTTTCCCTCCTTTAATACCTTCTAAAATTCTGTCAGGAAAATCTGTTATGATAGCGAAGGTGTCTCGTTTTTTAAAATATTTTGCTTTTTCTTCATCATTTACAGTCCAAGGTATGGTAACCTTAAAGTAATTCCTGTAATCATCTGTTACATAGTTATAATTTGGTTTTAAAAAATCTGCAATTTGGAAATACTTTTCTAATTCTTCAGGTCTTGGTTCATGGACATAAAGAAGTCCTATTTTTGCACTTTCTTGAAGCTTTAAAGCATAAAGTCCCTTGTGCCAAAAAGAAGATATCACATAATTTTCTAAGGAAAAATTCTTAACCATTTTGTATGTATCTATAAAATCCTCAGGGTTTTTTACTTCTATATCTACAAATTTATTTTTACTTTTAACAAAATCTAAGACCTCTGATAGGGTTGGTATCTTTTCTCCTTGAATATTTATCCTTTTTATATTTTCAAAGCTTGTTCTTCTTATGTTTAGATCTATTCCTGTAAGCCTTTTAAGATTTTCATCATGAGAGATTACAAGAATTCCATCTTCTGTTTTTTGTACATCAAGTTCTATACCGTCTGCTATTTTTAATGCTTCCTCAAAAGCCCTCATAGTATTTTCTGGATAATATGCACAGCCCCTATGTCCTAAAATTAACATCTGCTTTTTTCTCCTTTACTTCTAAAATCGAGATTAGGGCAAGTATGGCAAAAAAGGCAGAAAAAGGAAATATGATAAATCGCGTTTTAAATATATCGGCTAAAAAGCCAGCTAATGGGGGAGAAATAATACTGGCAAGTTGGGAAGAAAAATAATAAAAACCGGTATAGGTACCTTGAAATTGTAAAGAAGCAAAATCTAAAACCATAGGTAGAGAGTTTATATTTATTAATGCCCAAGATATTCCTCCAATTATAAAGAGATATCTTATTATATTTATGTTTTTCAAAATAATAAGTCCCATTAAGGTTACAATCATGCCCAATATCCCCAAAAGAATAGCCTTTTTTCTACCAATCTTTTTGCCAATGAAACCTGATGGAATAGAAAATATCATAAAGGATAAGGATAAAATTCCCAAATTTGTTTTGGCAAGGGTTTCTCCTACAGATGGGTCAAGACCAGATTCTAATGCCATATACACAGAATAGAAGGTTTCTATTGCATTAAAACTTATGAACCAGAATAAAATAGCTATTAGTAAAAATATAAGATTTTTATCCCTTATATTTAGAAGGTTTTTAAAGGATTCATTCCAGGAGACCTTTTCTGAAGATTTTAAAACTATGGAATCTTTATGCTCTTTTACAAAGATAAGTAAGATTAAAACAGCTATAATCTGTATAATTCCAACGATAAGGAAGCCTAAGGGGCGATTTTCAGCGGATATTCTTCCAACAAAAAAATAAGCGATAAGAGCTCCTAATCCCCCCATAAAATTTATAATCCCATTGGCAGGAGATCTTTCCTCAGGAGGTACCAGATCAGGCATTAAAGATATTACAGGACCTCTTCCTATTCCTTGTGCAATATTCATTAAGAAAATTACAAGAATGGTCAGAAGCAAGGAAGCAGTATTTATTCCCCATACAAGAGGAATCCAAGGAATTAGGGCAAATAATATAGCTCCTAATGGAAGAGAGCTTATAATATATGGCATCCTTTTACCAATTTTAGTAACGGTTCTATCGGATAATGCCCCTATTAATGGTATAAGTAAGATAGCAAGGATATTATCAAGATTCATTATCCATCCTACAACAAAGCTTGAAAGCTTATAGGTTTTCTGAAGTATGATGGGAATGTCAGAGTTATAAATAGCCCATAGGAGAGAAATGGATAGGAATCCAAAACCAAGAAGAAAAATTTTAAAATAACTCACCTCTTTATTACTCATTAGTTACCTCCCATCTCTCAATATAAAGTATTTTAACATAAAAATATTTAAGGTATAATACCATTCATAAAGGGGGATATATGAGGATATGAGTAATGAATTTCATTTTAATATAGAGCTTTATCCTGAAGACTCTAAGAAGCTTATCCCTATAGACATAGAAATCCCTGATGGAATAAAAGAGATTGTAATAAAAGGAATTTTAGAACCAGAAAGTATATCCTATGAGGAATCTAAAAGGCCCATTATTGATGCTCTTAAGAAATATGTATCACAAGGATTTGAACCATTAGATGTAAAGAATAATCAGATTTTAGAGAAAATATGGAGAGAGTTTTCTCCTTTAAAGAACATAGTTAATTTGAGGATTATTGATTCAGAGGGGAAATTTAGAGGTACAGGTGATAATAGATTTACGAAAGGTATTCCGATTAAGATAGGAGTAGAGGAAAGTACTCTTGGTTGTGTTACAGGTGAGATTCCCCCAGGAGAGTGGAAATTAATATTAGAAGTAAAGCAGATTTTAAAAAGATGTATATTAAATGTAGTGGTCTTTTTGAATAGGGAGAATAATACAAAAATAGCTGATCCTATTCTTCCTTATACTTCTGTTTTGCGTGAATGGGAAAGTAAAGAAGGTTGGGTAAAAGGGGATTTTCATCTTCATTCTAACCATAGTGATGGTGCCCTTTCTATAGAAGAGCTTGTTAAATTTAGCATTAAAAGAGGATTGGATTTTATTTTTTTAACTGATCATAATAAAATTTCAGGATATCACACTATAGAGGATGAAGGATACCCTATATTTGGAGGTATAGAGTTTACTACTTTTTGGGGACATTTTTTAGGTCTTGGAATCTGTGATTATATCTCTTGGGATCTTGTAAATCCTGATGTGGGGATAAGAAGATTAGCTGAGAAGGTACATTATCAAGAGGGAATCTTCTGTATTGCCCATCCTTTTACTCTATCTTATCCCATATGTCCTGGTTGTAGATGTGAAATATCTATAGATTATGATTACGTGGATGCCATGGAGGTATGGACAGGTACCTTTGGTCTTAGAAAATTTGAAATTACTGAGGGAATAAAAGAATGGAGAAGGATTTTAAAAGAGGGATATAAAGTTACGGCTATTGGAAGTTCTGATATGCATAAAATAGAAGATATAAGAGATGATACCCCTGTAAATTATGTTTATGTAGATAGTCTTACCCTTGAAAATATTATAAGGAGTGTAAGGGAAGGTAAAGTATATGTTACTTCTGGACCTAAAGTAGAATTCTATATGAATGATAAAAATATAGGTGAGACTTTAAGAATAGATGATGATATTTTTTTGAAGTACTCTTGTGAAGAGGAAGCTGATGTAAAGATTATATACAACGGAGAAGAATTTATTAAAATACCTAAAACAAAGAAAGGAGCTTTTCAAATAAGATTTGAAGATAAAGGTTACGTGTATTTAGAATTTTGGCAGGGAAATAAACTTCTTGCCTTTACAAACCCTATATATTTAATGTAAAGAGAGGAGCGCCTTTGCTCCTCTCTTTTTTATACGCCTGAAAAAGCATTAAATCCACCATCAATTGGGATTATTGCACCTGTTACAAAGGAACTGGCTGGAGAAGCAAGCCAAATAATTGTGCCAATTAGTTCTTCAGGCTCTCCAAATCTTCCCATTGGTGTATGATCTATTACTGCTTTTCCACGGGGAGTTAAAGATCCATCTTCATTTAGAAGTAAATATCTGTTTTGATTTGTGATAAGGAAACCTGGGGCAATAGCATTGACTCTGATCTTAGGAGAAAATTCTTTTGCTACATATACTGCAAGCCACTGAGTAAAGTTTGCAACTGCTGCTTTTGCAGCTGAATATCCTACTACCCTTGTAAGAGGTCTAAAAGAGGACATGGAAGCAAAGTTTATAATTACTCCACCATCTGGATTTTCTAACATCATCTTACCAAAGACTTGACTTGGAATTATAGCTCCTGCAAATAGGTTTATGTTTACAACTTTTTGTATTGATTCTACTGGAAGATCCCAAAAAGTTACCTTATCAGATGTAACTGCTTCTGGTATATTTCCTCCTGCAGCATTAAGAAGAATATCTACTCTTCCAAAGGTGCTTTTTACTTTTTGGGCTACTTCCTCCACATTCTTTTTATCTAAGGCATTCATTATGTATCCTTCTGCAGTAATCCCCATACTTCTTAATTTCTCTACCTGATTCATAAGAGCTTGTTCATTGATATCTGTAAGTATAATTTTAGCTCCTGCTTTTCCTAAACCCTCAGATATGGCAGAGGCTAATATACCTCCCCCACCTGTGAAAAAGGCTACTTTATCTTTTATATTGAAAAGCTCTTCCACATAACCCATTTTATTCACCTCCTATTCTAATTTTTCCCATTCAGTATGGAAAATGCCTTCTTTATCTGTTCGTTCATAGGTATGGGCTCCAAAGAAATCTCTTTGAGCTTGAATAAGGTTGGCAGGAAGATTCTCAGAAGATAAAGCATAATAGTAGTCAAGAGTAGAATTTATGGCAAGAAGAGGAATAGATAGAGATCTTCCAATTTGAGATATTCTTTTTACTGAGGAAATTTTATCTTTTATAAAATCTATGGCCAAAGGAGATAGTAATAGATTAGCATTAGCAGGATTTTCTTTTATTATTTCCCTTAAGAAATTTAAGATCTTTGCTCTAATTATACAGCCACCCTTCCATATTCTAAGCACCTCAGATAGATCTATTTCGTACCCAAAGGTTTTTGAGGCTTCGTCAATTAGCCAAAGACCTTGAGAGAAGGATATAAATACTCCAAGAAGTAAGGTTTTTTCTAAATCTTTTATAACCTCTGTTTTATTTAAATCTATATTCTCCATCTCTTTATAGGCTATTTGAGATAGTTTTACTCTAACTTCTTTAAAATGAGAGATGATTCTTCCTTCTACAGCAAGATTTAAGGTGGGGGTTGGTATACCTAAATCTAAAGCAGTTTGAGCTGTCCATTTTCCAGTACCTTTTTGCTCAGCTTTGTCCAGTATAAGCTCAACCAAAGGTCTTCCTGTTTCTGGATCTTTGTATCTCATAATCTTATAGGAGATTTCCATAAGAAATGAGTTAAGTTCTCCTTTATTCCATTCCTCAAAAAGGACACCTATTTCTTCTGATGTCATCTTTAATCCTTTTCTCATAATATCGTAAACTTCAGAAATGATCTGCATAATTGCATATTCAATTCCATTATGGACCATTTTTACAAAATGACCTGCTGAATCATGTCCTACATATGTACAGCATGGACCATCTTCAGTTTTTGCTGCTATTTTGAGAAGCATTTCCTCTACTAAACTATAGGCTTCTTTTGTCCCACCAGGCATTAAAGAGGGACCATATAAAGCTCCATACTCTCCCCCTGAAACCCCCATACCTAAAAATAGAATATTTTTTCCTCTTAATTCTTGGAGTCTTCTTGAAGTATCTTTATAATGAGAGTTACCTCCATCTATAATAAGATCTCCTGGTTCTAAATAAGGAAGAAGTTCATTTATAACATCGTCTACTGGTTTTCCTGCCTTTACCATAAGAATTATTTTCCTTGGTTTTTCTATTCCTTCTACAAAACTTTTTATGTCATAATATGGAGAAATTTTTTCATCTTTTACTCTGTTTTTTATAAATTCCTCTGTTTTATCAAGTGTTCTGTTATAAACAGCCACAGTATATCCTTTTCTTGCTATGTTTAAAGCAAGGTTTTGTCCCATTACAGCAAGCCCTATAAGCCCCACAAAACTTTTCATTTTAAGAACCTCCCTTTTTTAATTGAGTATGGATTGAAAAAGCTTCTTTTAAATTTTTGGTAAGATATACAAAAAAGTCAAATCTTTTCTTATAATATTCAACCTTTTCTTCCTCTGGTTTATAAATCTTTTTGATTCTTACCATTTTTTCAGTAGCTGATCTATATGAAGGATATTCTCCTATTATTTTGAAACCTAAGATAGCTGAACCTAAAAGAGCAGGTTCATCGGTATCTGCTACAGCTACATCCATACCCATTATATTTGAAAGAGTTTGCATCCAGGTATCTGATCTTGCTCCACCCCCACCAGCCCTTACTTCTTTTATCTCTATTCCTAATTCTTTTAAGGTTTCATATAGCATCCTTATAATATAGGATACTCCTTCCATACCTGCCTTTATTACATGGGCTTTATTGTGATGGGGACGAAGTCCAAATAAAACACCTGAGGCTATGCTTCCTATGTCTGGATTTCTTTCTCCTGTAAGATAAGGAAGGAAGAAGAGGTCATCAGAATCAACATCTTTTGTCATATTAGTTTGCTCCTCATAACTCATATTAAACATATTGTCTCTAAACCATTTTAGAATAATTCCTGCATTGTTTATTCCTCCACCTGGAAACCACTTATTATCAAAGAAATAAGGTACTTGTATTCTCATTTTTTCTGGGTTATCAAAGATAGCCTTAGGATATGGTACTCTAAACATGGCGGTAGTACCAATATTTATTATTCCTATTCCATCTCCTGCTAATGCGCCTATCCCTGTACCTACAGCACCACCATCATAAAGTCCTACTCCTAAAAGTACATCTCCTTTTAGACCAAGAAGATCTAAGGTCTCTTTGGGGAGTTTACCTAATATTTTATCTCCTGGAACTACAGTGGGAAGGTTTTCCTCTTTTATACCTAAAAAATCTAAGACATAAGGATCCCAGTTTAGGGTATGAATATTTAGAAGCTGAGTTGAGGAATCTATACTTGGTTCTGTATAGGCTTCTCCTAAGAGTTTATATATGAGAAATGATTTAGAACCTAAATAATATTTAGCAGAATCAAAAATTTCCCTATGTTTCTTTTTTAACCAATATATTCTTACAAAGGGATAATAAAGAAGAGGGGGACAACCAGTCCTTTTATATATCTCCTTAAAATCTACCTCTCTTAAAAGTTCATCAAAAATTTCTCTGGATCGGGTATCAAGGAGAGTTATTATTCCTGTGAGAGGCTTTTTGTTTTTATTAAGTGGTAGAAGACCAAACATATAGGAAGAGGTTATTAAGATACTAATTCTTTCTTCAAAACCTTTTACTATTTCTCTCACTACTTCTACAAATATATTAAATATGGTCTCTGGATTATGCTCTGCTTTTCCTAAAGCATCCTTTTCTAAAGGTAATTCTTTTTGTATAAGGGCTAAAATTCTACCTTCCTTATCAATAATTCCACTTTTTATATTTGTAGTTCCTAAATCTACTGCTAAAACTAAATCTTTCTCCATGGCAATTTCTCCAATACATCTTTATTTATGATTTCATCAGGGATTTCTTTATTGACTATTTTTTCTACATCTAAAACTACTTTGTCTCCCATGCCTTTTAAGCACTCATAAGTATATGCAGCAATATGGGGTGTTACTACCACATTATCCATATGTAAGAGAGGATTTTGAGGATCTGGTGGTTCATCCTTCATTACATCCAAGCCTACTCCTGCAACTTTTCCTGATTTTATAGCTTTAATCAATGCTTCTTCATCCATTAATTCTCCTCTTGCTGTATTTACTATAATTACTCCATTTTTCATCATATTAAATTCTTTCTCTGATATCATATACCTACTTTTTTCATTTAAAGAGGCATTAAGAGAGATAATATCTGATCTACTTAATAATTCTTCAAGGGATACTGGCTCTACCCACATTTGTTTTAATTTCTCATCTGGGATATTGGGGTCATAAGCTATTACTTTTGCATTAAAACCATTTTTAAGGATTTCTCCTACCCTACTTCCAATATTTCCATATCCTATAATTCCTACAGTCTTATCTTTAATTTCCCAACCTATAAAGTTGGCCCTTTCTTCCCATTTACCTTCTCTTGCTTTTAGAGATGCTTCTCTTATTTTCCTCATTACCGCCATTAATAAGGCAATAGCTGTTTCTGCTACAGCTTCTCTTTCTACTACTCCTGGTACTTTAGTTACGATTACTCCCTTCTCTGTAGCAGTTTTTATATCAATGTTGTTATAACCTATACCATGGCGCGTTATAAGTAGGGTTTCATCTTTATATTCAAAGAATTCTCTATCATAAAATGGGGTCACACTTGCTATAATAATATTAAATCCCATAAGTTTTTCTGCCAATTCCTTACCATGCATATCGCCAGGAAGGGTGAATCTTTCTATGTTACCTATCTTTTTGAGTCTTTCTATATGTTCAGGAAAATATTTACCAAAACTACTTGAATTAACGATGGCTATTTTATACATTTTTTCCCTCCTCAAAAAGTTCCTGAAGATGTCTTTTTATATTTTCATATACAAATTTATAATGATCTTCCTCATATTTATCTAATATGGAATATATCTCTTCCCTCTTCTCCTCCAAGAGAGTTCCATATGATATATGGAAAAGTTGTCTTACTTCTTTTTTGGAAAGAAAAGCTAATAGATCTTCTTTTATTTCCTTTGGAAAATCTTCCTTCTTAATATTTACTTTATAAGCTTTTTTGCTTTCTTCTAAACTTTCAAGAGCAATGTTATATAGCTCTAAGAATAAATCTGGCTCAAATTTGGCTATTACTTTAACTGCCTCAAGCCAACTGGTACCTGATGTCTTGATATGGAAATTTTCCTGAGTAATTTTATAAAAGATCTTATAAATACTGAATTTATCGCTTCCTGAATGTAGACTTAATCTATATCCTTCCAAGTTTTTAGCTAATGTATAATGTTTTACAAGAGATTCTTCAAACTCTTTTATATTGCCTTGATAATCAATTCCTTTTTGAAATTCACCTGGAAATTTAGGAGCAAGACTCTTAAAGTCAATTCCCTTTTGATGTAGGTATTCAACCACAAATACATGATCTTCTGGAGTGGTATCCCTTTCTCCTTCATCAATGGAAATCTCTATATCAAATTCAGTTAGTTTACTTCTTAGGATATCATAAACCATTTCTATAAAGGGCATAGCATTTTCGTAAATAATAGCAGATTTGCAAAGTTCATCATAAGAAAGTTCGAAGTATTGGTCTTCAGAGATCTTTACTTTTCTGCCAGCATATTTTTCAATTATCTTTTTTGAGGTACCTGATATCTTTTCAAATTTTTCTTTTAATTCTTTTTGAGAAAGGGAGGATATTTTTTGTATCAGATCACTTATATCTAAGGTATACATAGTGTATCCAGCATCTATTGCTTCTAAAAGATATTTTTCATCTTTTATGTGATCTGCGTCTGCCCCATATTCTCCTTGATAATTTGCTTCCAAAATTCCTAATACACTTTTAAGCAGTACATCTTTAAAATCTCTATGGGTTTTGATAAGTTCTCTCGGGGATTGTTGGGCAACTATAGGGAAAAGATTATATTCTTTTAGGGCAGAAATTTGAGCTGAGGTTACTAATCCTAATCTATCTCCAGTACCAAAGGAAGTTTTTCTTTTACATATGGAAGGAGATATTTTTATAAAATTATTAATTTTTTTGTAATTGTCAAAATTCAATGGATATAGATTTACATAAAGGTTAAGTTCTTCTATCTTTTTATTCTCAGGAAAATAAGGATCTTGTAGGTAGAAAGAATTAGAATCTGTCAAAAAACCAACCCTTTTTTCCTTGTTTGTTTTTGCTACAAAAATATAAAAACTTTCATTAATTCTTCTTAAAGAGGAAGGATATACACTGATTGAAAGAGATTTTAAAAAATCTTCTAAAAGGTTGGTTGTCATCTTATATGCCCTCCAATTTTTTCATAATTATTAAAAAATAAGCTATATTTTGATTAAATTCTACCATATTTTTACGTACTATACAATAAATCTATTTAAAGAATAAATATAAGATTTCACCTATAATTCCAGAAACAAGCAAGATTCTTGTTAAACTCCATTTTGCCTTATACCCTAAAAATAATGAGATAAAAAATAGAAGTATGCTAAAAGGATCAGATATAGAGTCTTTTAATATACTGTAAGTCCCAGACATAATAAGGGCAAAAGTGAGAGGTGAGAGGAAAGAAAGATATAGATCTACTTTTTCTTTTCCAATATTATGGACAAAATAAGATGCCAGATACACTAAGATAAAGGGTGCTAACACAGAGCTAAAAGTTGCCACTAAGCTACCCAATATTCCCCCCATTTTATAACCTATAAAAGTTGCTGCATTTAGGGCAAGAGGACCTGGCGTTACTTGAGATATAGCAACCACATCTATGAATTGAAGGTTAGTAAGCCATTTTGTCTCTTCTACAACTAAATGCCTTATTAGGGCAATGATAGCATATCCACCCCCAAAACCAAAAAGACCTATTTTAAAAAAGACTTTTGCTAATTCTTGAAGTATACCCATAAGATTATTACTATAAGAGATGGAATGATTATATAAATAGGATTGATTTTAAATACAATCAAAATTAATGATAGAAAAAGAAAAGAAAGAAAGCGTAGAGTATTCCACTTTCTTTTTTTGAAAATTTCAAATACTGCAAGAACCATAGCAGAGGCAATGGCAGGTCTTAAACCATAAAAGAATCCTTGTACTATTTTTAATTTTTGAAAATTTAAAAAGAAGATAGCTATGACAAGAATAGATACAAAGGATGGTATAACTACAGCTAACGCAGATATGATAGCTCCTTTTATTTTTCCTAATTTATATCCTACAGAAACAGCAAGATTAAAGGCTATAGGACCTGGAAAAAGTTGAGCTAGGGTAAGGGTTTTTATAAATTCTTCTTCATCCATATAATTTCTTCTCTTAACAATCTCCTCTAAGAATAGGGGGATCATTACATATCCACCGCCTAAGGTCAACCATCCAATTTTTAAGAATATAAAAAAAAGATCTGTGAGTTTCATGATTAAATATTATATTACACATCTTATTCTGTGGTAAAATAAATTAAAGATTAAATAAACACTAAAATTCTTAATTTAGGGGGGCATAAAAATGAAATTTCCAAAAGGAAAGCCTATATACGAGGATACGCCTTCAGCACTAATTAATGTAAAAGAACTTGTAGCGTGGATTCATATGGAAAATTTTAATGGGGTATTAGAGGGAAAAGTTGGAGATATTACTACTCAAATACTTATTACAGATGGTGATCCTCGAAAGGCATTTACCTATACTGATAGTACAATTTTGGTTCAAGATGATGAAGCTATTGAGACTTTTGTTACTGATGCTATGATGAGGGTTTCCTCAATATCTTTATATGTTCTTGAAGATGAAATTATAAAAAGTTTACTTATTAGATTATTTATTAATCCTGTTTTAAGTGGTGATGCTAAGATATTTGATTCTATGGGTATGATAGAAAAACTTATGGAAAGGGAGCAGATAGGGCATATCTTTTTAGATTTTAATACTGAAAAACTTCACTTTCTCTTTTATGATGGGAGATATTTAGGATATTATTCAGAGAAAGATGGTAAGATGCGTCAAGATGAGGATAAGATAAATCTCATAAATTATTTAAATAGTAAATCAGGATTTTTGATGCTTCACATTGTTTCTCTAAAAGATTTTAAAAATTTAAAACTTCCCTCTTTAAGATTTGGTGAGATTGAGAGAAATACAGAATTTATAGCTGAAATTCTTACTTCTTTTCTAAATTATTTGGTCAGAGCCTATACGGGAATTGGAATTTATCCTGAAAAGATAAGGAAAATTATAGAGAAGATATATAATGAAAATGAGGGATTGTGGAAAGATATTTTAAATATAAACAATGGTGAATTCTTACTAAGTAATAACCTCAATGTGAGCTGGTATGAATTAGTTAGCAATTTTGTAATATTGATAAAAAAAATAAATTCAGAGGTTTCAAAACTTTGGGGAAAGAAAATGTCAGATCAAAAATACATAGATGTTTATAGAGAGTTTTATGAAAGTATAAAAAGTAGTCCAGAGATGTCTCAAGTATTTTCATATTTGAATCCTGAAAATCTTGAGAGGGTAGGAGGGTGATATGAAAGACAAAGTGAGACTGGTAGAGATTTTGTTCTTTATAGGGCTTCTTCTTGTTATTCTCTTTTCAACTATTCCCTTATTTAACATTAATATTCCTGAAAATATTTATAATATGGTTTATCTTTTTGTGGAATTTTTAGCTTTTGTTGTGGCTTTATTATTCTTCTTTAAGATTGATAGGAAACAGAAATTGTGGTTTGGTTGGCTTTTTATCCTTTTAGGTTTTTTTATCTATCTTTTAAGTGATTTTCTCGATATAATTTTTAAATTTGAAAATGCTCAAATGTTAAAGCTTTTGTCATTTATACTAAATTTTGTTGCCCTTTTACTTTTTATTATATTCCTAAGCAGTTCTTTAAGGGTAAGATTGAGCTTTAACGAGAATTTTCTTCTTGTAATTAATGCGATTCTCCTCTTTATCTTGATTTTGCAGGTAGGTATATTACCTACTCTACTTAATAGCACCATGCTTCTCGAAGATAAAATTATTAATATATTGTTTTTAATAGGAGACTATATGCTACTTGTTGTTTTTATGATTCTCTTTCTAACTATTACTACTAATTTCTGGGGTGGAGAGATCGCTAAAAATTATTACCTTTTAACTTTAAGTATTGCTCTTCTTTCGGTTGCTAATTTGATATTTTCATATATACTTAGTTCCTATGAACTTTTTAAAATAAATAGGATAATCTATTTAGGAGGGTATATGGTTATAGCCTACTCTATAGTAAAGGAAGGAGTGCTTCATGAAGCATGATTATACGCATATTAAAAGGAGGGAGAATTCTCCCTCCTTTTTTATAGTATTGGTAGATAGGTTTCTAACTCGTAGGTAGTCACTTGTCTTCTGTAATTATCCCATTCAATCTTCTTATTCTCTATAAAGTTTGTAAATACATGATCCCCCAATGTTTTTCTTACTAGCTCACTTTTTTCAGTTATTTCTATGGCTTCAATCAAGCTTCCAGGAAGACTCTCTATTCCTCTTTTTCTTCTTTCCTCTTCTGTCATATGATAAACATTCTCTTCTACAGGATCTGGAAGAGGATATTTCTTTTCTATTCCTTCAAGTCCTGCGGCTAACATTACAGCAAAGGCGAGATAAGGATTACAAGCTGGATCAGGAGCTCTATATTCAATTCTTGTAGCTTCTTCCTTTCCAGGTTTATACATGGGTACTCTAATAAGATCAGACCTATTTCTCATAGCCCAAGATATATAAACTGGTGCTTCATAACCAGGTACTAACCTTTTATAAGAATTCACCCATTGGTTGGTGATTAATGTAATTTCTTTTGCATGTTTTAAAAGACCAGCAATAAAATGTTTGGCAATTGGGGATAAATGGTATGGATCGTTATGCTCAAAAAAGGCATTTTTTCCATCTTTAAATAAGCTCATGTGAACATGCATACCTGAGCCATTTTGTCCAAAAAGAGGTTTGGGCATAAATGTTGCGTATACTCCATTTAGATAGGCTACTTCCTTTATTGCTAATCTTGCGGTCATAACTGTATCTGCCATTGTGAGAGCATCGGAATATCTAAAATCAATTTCATGTTGAGAGGGAGCTACTTCATGATGATTATATTCAACTGTAATACCCATTTCTTCAAGTATTTTAACGGTTTGATTTCTTAAGTCTATAGCTTCATCCCTTGGTATTAAATCAAAATAACCTCCCCAATCTAATACCTCAAGGGGTGGGTTTGGAGATTTGAAATAGAAAAATTCTAATTCAGGACCAACATAGTAAGTAAATCCCATATCTTTTGCTTTCTTTAGCATCTTTTTAAGTACATTTCTTGGATCTCCGTCAAAGAGTTTTCCATTTGGTTCTACTATTGTGGCAAACATTCTTGCTACTTTTATCTCTTTTTGTCTCCAGGGAAGAATTGTAAAAGTTTCTGGTTCTGGAAAAGCAATCATATCACTTTCATCAATTCTCGTATATCCTCTAACAGATGAGCCATCAAATCCCAATCCTTCTTCAAAGGCTTTCTCAAGTTCGTGGGCTGTTATAGTGAAACTTTTAAGATATCCCAATACATCTGCAAACCAAATCTCCACAAAATAAATGTCATTGTCTTTGATATACTTTAAAACTTCTTCTTTAGTTTTAGGAAAGCTGTTTTTCATTTTTTCCCTCCTTTAAGATTTGTTTATCAGAATTCCTTCATACATAATTTATAAATTTATATATGAAATAATATCACATACCACCCTTTCTAATAGTTAATAGAATTTTAAAATTTTTGTAATTATTATCAAAAGTATGTCAATGTTTGATCTTTAGTATGTTATATAGTAAAGAAATGCCTTTTAATTAAAATTCTTGAAAAAATTAATAGGTTGATGTATAAAGATATGTTATGGAGAAAAAATTTAGTAATAAACTAAATAATGTTAATCTTGAGATTTGGGTGTTGATCTTATCTACCTTCAGTTATATTTTTCAATTACCATATGCTATCTATTTATCCATAGGTTTAAAGGTCAAAGAAGCATTGAGAAATATCTTTTCTGATAAATTGGATAAGGTTCTTATTTTAGGATTTATTCTATCAGGATTTGTTAGCTCTTTAATCTCGGGGAGAAAATTAGAAGCCTTATTGGTCTCCTTTATACCTATTGTATTTCTTTGGTTTTATACGTTAGGTAAATATAGAATATTATATCCCCAAAAAGTTATAGATTCTATTTTTAAGGGCAGTTTTTTTGGGTTTAATCTTAACTTTATCTTATGCATTTAAAATTTCTATCCACATTGATAATTTTGGGGTTGTAGATGGGAATTTTAGTAGGGGACTAGTTTTAGGTGTAGGTGAACAAGGGCTTTCCTTATTCTTGAATTTGGCATTATGGCTGGATTGGGAATTTTAATAAAAGATGGTTTTAAATTGAAAAATCTTGTTTATTTATTGTTTTGTTTCTTAGGACTTTTTATTACCCAAACGAGAGGAGCCTTTTTAGGGCTTATATTTGGTTTTTTATTTTTGTTTTTTTCAAAGAGTTTTTTATTTTCTTAAGAAATACTGGTATATATTTTGGGTTATTCTTTTGATAATTTTTATAAGATTTAACCTTTTTATTCCAAATCTTAAGTATATGTTTTTGCATGTCTTTTCAAAAGGGAGCGAAAGTTCTATTTATGAAAGACTATACATATATAAAGGGATAATAAGAATGGTTAGGGATAATTTATGGTTTGCTGTAGGGCTTGGATGTTTTGTATATTATTTTCCTAAGTATGCTTTAAAAGATGATACTAATATTAAAAAGGGAATTTTAGAAATTCTAAGACATGCAGTAACCCCTTGAACAAATTTATAAGGGAATAAGAAGGGATTTTAACTTCGAGAAGAGAATAATCTTATCTATATTAATGGCATATTTTGGACATGTGCTTGTTGACGATTTATTCTCTATACATATTCCTCTTTTAATTGGGATATTACGAAACTATCGTATTCATAGCCATAAGTAATAGGATTTTCTAGAACACCAACTCTCCTTTCCATATCTTCTATTTACCCTACATTCTTCAGACCCCTTGACAAAAATTTTTATGGATATATAATATATATAGAAAAAGTTAATATATATCAAAATCTAATGAGGAGGTGGAATTATGTTAAGAAGATATTGGGATCCCTTTGAGGAAATAAGACATCTTCAAAGAGAAATGGATAGATTGTTCTCCGAATTTTTTGGAGAACCAGGAATTGTTGAGGAAAGAAGAGGGAGCTTTACCCCTGCTATAGATATGTATGAGACCAACGAAAATATAGTATTAAAAGTTGAACTCCCTGGCTTCAAACCAGAGGATGTAGATATTAGCGTAACAGAAGATAGTGTAGTTATCCAGGGAGAAACTAAAGAAGAGGAAGAAGTAAAGAAGGAGAACTTTTATAGAAAAGAAAGAAGGCTTGGAAGGATCTATAGAAGAATAGATCTACCAAAGCCTGTACTACCTGATAAGAGTGAGGCTGTATATAAGAATGGAGTACTTACCTTAACATTACCAAAGGCTAAACCTGAAAAGATTGAAGGAATAAAAATTAAGATTAAAGAAGAAAAGTAATTAATAAGGCATTAGTGAGGGGAGAGAGAAAAATCTCTCCCCTATATTTTTTTAAAATTCTGTTTTTCCAGTAAAATTAAATGCTAAAACCTTAATTGCAGGTACTCTTGCAAAACCTATATTGGGTACTAAATAGGTTTCTTTTGAGATCTCTTCTACATTACTAAGGACTTCAATAAAACTTTGGGTAAATCTTAAATTTTTAAGGGGTTTTGTAATTTTTCCATTCTCTATGAGAAATGTACCATCTCTTGTCATCCCAGTTGCCAAAACTCTAATAGGATCTAAGAAGGCATTGACATAATGAAATCTTGTAACGAGTATTCCTTTTTCAGTTTCAGATATAATTTTGCTTAATGGTTTTTCTCCTGCAACAAAGAAAAGATTAAAAGGTAATGGATAGGTAGATGGTGGAGGAAGGGCATGTCCTGTAGAGTTCTTTCCTTCTTTTACTGCGGTTGTAGTGTCGTATACAGGTCCCATTACTATACCATTTTTAATAAGATCTACGTGTTTTTTAGGCACTCCTTCAAAATCTATAGGAAATATTATTCCGTTAGGATCGTAGCCATTATCATAGATAGTTATATTATCTTTAAATATTTTTTGTCCTTGATATAAGGATATAAAAGATCTTTTTTCTTGTACTGCTTTAGCTGAAAAACCAAAATAGGCTATTTGTTCTAAAAGTTCCCCTACTGCTAAAGGCTCAAGGATCACAGTATAAATTCCTGGATCTATTTCTTGAGGATTTTTGCTATCTATACATTTTTGAAGGGCTCTTTCCGATAGGGATTCATAGTCTATACTATCTACATCTTTCCCTATTTCTTCTTGGTATCCAGATCCATCCCCCATATACATAACCTTACCATGAGAATAGGCGTAAGTACCATATGATTCTAAACCTTTTGAGTTTACTACTGCTATTTCTCCTATTTCTTCTGATATTGCTCCAAAAGTATTTAAATTATGTTTTTCAGCTTTGTCTATAAGTTTTTTAACAATGTCTGCTCTTTTTTCTGGTGAGGGATCAAAAGTCTTTTTCTCGTAACTTGGGATAGGTTCTGGATCTGGCAGATATAATTCTTCTGTATCAGGTTGACTTTTTAGTAAAGTATCCAAATCTTTGATAAGATTTTCTAAACTTTTTCCTTCTAAATTACTGGTAGATATAGCAACCTTCTTATTTCCCTCACCTACTCTTATATATAGGTTTAAATTTTCTTCAGCTACATTTTGATGGATAATATTATTGGCATATCTTGTTAATTCTTGGGAATTTATATGTAAACATACTTCTTTTCTTTCATAGGGTAGCTTTTTAATTAAATCTTTAAGAAAACTTAATGCTCTATCTTCTCCCCACATTATTTACCACCTACCTTTACTTTACGAAATCTTGCAGGAGATACACCATGTCCAACTCTGGCTACTTGTATAGGTTCTCCCTTTCCACAATTTGGTACTCCCCAGACTCTCCAAGATTTTTCATCAGCTATAGCATCACAACTTCTCCAAAATTCATAGGTAATACCTGTATAATATGGATTTTTATAAATCTTACCTATCTTTCCATCTTTTATTTCATAAGCTATCTCGCACCCAAAATGGAAATTTAATCTTTTATCATCTATTGACCAATTTTTATTTACTGCCATGTAAACTCCTTCTTCTGTGGAGGCTATTAAGTCCTCAAAAGGTATATTTCCGGGAAGAAGATTAATATTTGTCATTCTTATAATAGGAATTCTATTCCATCCATCCGCTCTCATAGTACCGTTTGATTTTTCTCCTAATATGGTTGCTGTTTCTCTTGAAGTTAAGTATCCTACAAAAATACCATCTTTCACTAAATAACTTCTTTGGGCAGGTATTCCTTCATCATCATATCCAAAACTTCCCAGACCATAAGGATGAGTAGCATCGGCTACAATATTTACAATCTCTGATCCATATTGGAAGTTGCCTCTTTTTTCTAAGGTTAAAAAGCTTGTTCCTGCAAAACTTGCTTCCATCCCTAATACTCTATCAAGTTCTGTTGGGTGTCCACAAGATTCATGTACCTGTAAAGCTAATTGGGTTCCATCTAAAATAAGAGTAGTTACCATTTCGGGTAATGGTTCTGCGGAAAGGAGGCTAACTGCTTCTTTTGCTATTTTTTCTGCATGTCCAACCAGGTCTAAATCTTCAATAAATTCCCATCCCCCTTTTCTAAAATCACCTCCAAAAGAATTAGGATAAGATCTCCTTTGTATGTCGCTTCCTTCGATTGCATAGGCAGTAATTCCACCACCACTTTCTAATATACTCTGCTCTATTTCTGTTCCTTCGCTACTTAAGAAAACCTTATCTTCTCTAAAAAATGATAGAGAAGATTCTGTAAGGGTGATGCCTTTAACTTCTCTCATAGTTTTATCAGCTGTAAAAAGTAGATCCAATTTTTTTTCAAAAGGTACTAAAAATGGATCTATTTGGTAGCTATTGCTCCATTTAGCCTTTATGATTTCTGCAGGGGCTAAAGCTACCCTTTTTTTATTGGTTTTGGCACTTGCTTTGGCTATTATTAGGGCTTTTTCTGCTACTTTCTTGTATTGGGAGAAGTCAAAGGAAGATGCAAACCCCCATGCTCCATTATAGAGTACTCTGATTCCATATCCGTAGGTTTCGTTTTTTACTGCTGTTTCTAAAATTCCATTTTTAACTTCAATCTCCTCTTTGAGTCTTTTTACAATTCTTACATCTGCGTAATCTACGCCAAGACGAGAAAGGTAATTTAATATTTCTTTCCCGGTTTCAATCAAATTTCTCACTCCTTTCATCATAGATCTATTAAAATTTTTTTTCTTTTCTCAAAGATAGATATTTTTTTAAAACCTAAATCTTTTGCAATCTGGTAAGCTTTTTCTATATCTCTTCCTGCATCTTCTGGGGTATGGGCATCAGCTCCGAAGGTTAGAGGTATATTATATGAAGATATAATTTTTAAAAATTCAGGGGATGGATACAATTCTTTGACTGGTTTTCTCCAGCCAGCAGTATTTAGTTCTAATGACATTTGAGAACTTATAATTACTTTTGAAATCCTTTCATATATGGATGAGATATTCTTAGGAATTCTTCCACCCCAAAGTTTTACAAGGTCTAAATGGGCAATTACGTCATAAAGATTACTTTTTATCATCTTTTCTACTTTATCAAAATAATCCTCAAAAATTTCTTCTATATCCTTTTCAGTCCATCTTGGATCGCTGGGATCTATATCAAATCCAAAACCGTGATCAATAAAATGTACCGATCCTAACACATAATCAAAAAAATTATATTCTTCAAGAAGTTCTTTTATCTCTTTTTCTTTTTCAGGGAAGTAATCCATCTCAACTCCTACCTTGATCTTGTATTTCTCTTTTAAAAAAGTGGTAAATTCTCGATATTCTTCTAAGTTACTATCACACCATGGGGCAGTAATAGGAATGTGATCATAAATAGGTCTAAATTCTTTAAATCTATGGCCATGTTCTGTTATACCTATTTCTTGTATATTTTTCTTTTTCTCTTCTTCCCAAAATTTTAACCACCAATTTTCATCAAAAGGTCCTCTTTCAAGATGCATGTGGTAGTCGATCATCATTTTTTAATCTATTACCTCCAATCTTTTTTATTTTTTTACATAACATCTTTTATTTTATAACAATATATGTTAAACTTTCATTAGGGATTTTTTTAATTTAGGTGGGGGAAGACTATGAAAGAGTTTATGTATCTTTTAGAAAAAGTGAAGCCTGAGTTTGAGAACCTACCTGCTGCTCTATTAAATGCGGAGAGATTTATTAAAAAGTTGAGAAAGGAAAACTCAACAGGAGTAATTCTCTACACTGATGAGGAGTACAAAGGAGCAATTTTTGTTTATGAAGGGAAGGCATTTTTTGCAAAGGTACAAAACAATAGAGCTATGGAGGGAATAGAGGCAGTAGATTTTATTATGAGGCAGATTCAGCAGGGATTTGGTAAAATTACCTATTACCCTACTGATAAAGTTCTTATACTTGTTCTTTCTGCTGTATATGTGGGAAATCCTCTATATATAGATCTGGATGCTAATACTATAATTCCTGCAAAGTTTTTCTCTGCTCTACAAAATAGGGAATTTAGTGGTGTGGTTTTATACCGAAGTGCAGAAGAAATCAAGTTTTGGATATTTAAAAAAGGGAAGCCTACAAATCCACCTCCTGTAATTTTACCTCCTTATGGATTTATAAGCGTCTATTCTCTTGATACTATTGAAGTTAAAGATTATTTAGAGCTTTGGGAAGAGGAAGCCAGAAAGAAGATTATAGAGTTTTCAGAAAAATTACTCTCTGCTATAGCAAGAACTTTGGCAGAAAAATGGGGACAAAATACTGCAGAACTTATGCTTATTCCATTGGAGAGTTATCAGGGGCCATTAAGTATTAAATTTGATAGAAAGACCTGGAATTGTAAAATAGAATCTAACGAGGAGCTTTATTTCCTTGCAAAAGAGATAGAAAGGGTTTATGCAAGACTTCTAAGGGCAATAAGAGAAAGAGAAGAAAGAGTTGCAGAGAACTTAGAGCTTTACACTTTTAATTTATTACAAGAAGAAAATGTACTTTGGCCCCCAACAGAAGAAAATATATTTAGAAGAGATTAATCTAAAGATAAAATAAGGGGGGAAGATTTACCCCCCTATTTTTTATATTTTCTTATATTTCTTTTAGTATGGTTTCAACCACAGAATCTACATCTAATCCTTGCATCTTGTAAAGAGCATCTGGTTTTCCAGATAGTCCATATTCTTTTACTCCAAATTTTCTAAATTTTATCTTGAAGCCTCCTTCTAAGAGAGCTTCTGCAATGATACTTCCAATTCCAGTATTTACATTGTGATCCTCATAGGTGATTACAAATCCCGTTTTAGCTGCTTCTTCTAAGGCTTTCCAATCTATCTCCTTTGGAGATGTGAAATTAAATACTTTAACTTTGACTCCTTTTTCCTTTAATTTTTCCCATGCTTGTACTGCTCTAAAAACCATAGGGCCACAAGCTATGATTGCCGCTTTATCTCCATCTCTTACTTTTTCCATCTTTCCATATATGAATTCATAGTTCCCACCATATAGAGGATTTCCTTCCTCATCAGTAATTATAGGTGTTACAGATCTTCCCATAACTACTAAGAAGTTTCCAAATTCTCTTGCTACGTATCTTATTATCCTATCTGTTTGATTACCATCTGCTGGAATTATAATTTTAAAGCCAAAGAGATTTCTAAATGTACCAATATAATCTATACATTGATGGGTTTTTCCATCTTCTCCTACATCGAGTCCACAATGGGTTACTATAACTTTCAAATTTGTATAATTAATATCGTTTAAGCGATGCTGATTATAAGTCTCATCAACTCCAAAGACTCCAAAGTCTGCAAAGAAGGTTATAACTCCTTGAGATGAAAGAGCTCCTGAGAGAGTAGCTGCATTATGTTCTTGTATACCTGTCTCAAAGAAGTTTTCTGGGGCGATTTTTCCAAATTCATGGGTTCTTACCGATTCCATAAGATCGCAATCAACTACCGCAATAGGTGTCTTTCCTTCTTTACCAATGTTTAATTTGGCAAGATCTGCCAATGCTTTTCCAAAGGCTCCTCTGTTATCAATCTTTGCATCCTTATCATAGGTGATAGGTGTACCAGTATCAATATTAATAGAATATGGCTCAACAATGTGTTTATCTTTTGGTTTGAAGTTTTCTCTCATAGCTTTATATTTTTCAAGATCATCTTCAATTCCGAGTTCTTCAATGGCTTTCTTGTATTCATCTGGTTTTAAAGCTCTTCCATGAAATTCAAATTTATTCTCCATAAAGGAAACACCTTTACCCATAACTGTATGGGCTAATATGGCAGTTGGTTTTTCGTCATATACAGCTTGTCTTATAGCTTTATATAACGCTTGTAGATCGTGTCCATCTACCTCTATTACTTCCCATCCATCAGAGAGGTAGTTTTCTTTTATATTTTGAGGCATGATTTCAGATAATGGTCCTGAAAGCTGTAGCTTGTTATAATCAATTAAGACTGTTAAATTTGATAGATTATATTTTTTAGCAAATCTTCTGGCCTCGGATATTTGTCCCTTTTGTTGTTCTCCGTCTCCCATTACTACAAATACATGGAAATCTTTTTTAAGAAGTTTTGCAGAAAGTGCCATTCCACAACCAGCAGAAAGTCCTTGTCCTAAATTACCTGTGCTCCATTCTACTCCTGGTACATATCTTTCCACATGTCCCTCAAATATACTTCCAGCGAGCCTAAAATACGCAATAGCCTCATCTATATTGAAAAAACCAAGATTACCTAAGGCTGAATATACTCCTGGAGAGGTATGACCGTGACTGATAATAATTCTATCTCTGTCAGGATTCTTTGGATTTTGAGGATCTACATTTGCAAAATAATAAAGGGTTAAATACATTTCAATTGATGACATGGAACCTCCGGGATGACCAGATCCAGCTAATGTGGTCATTTTTAGTATGTCGCCTCTACATTTGTGGGCTAATTGTTTTAGGTATTGTAGATCTTTCTCATCCATTTGGGGTTCGGTAAAACGATTTCTTCTCATTAAAATTAGCACCTCCTTTTTAGTTAATCTAAAGAATTATATCATATTATTTTATAAACTAAGGGTAAGACCCTTTCTCTTAAAGGATTTTTGGATCTAATTCTCAATACAGGTGGGATTTGTCTTCTTTTATATTCACTTTTTTCAACTTTTTCTATAACATTTCTTACTATATTTTTAGGAAATCCTAAATTTATAATTTCTTCTTCTGATTTGTTCTCATCCACATATGCGGAAAGAATAGGATCTAATAAAGGATAGGGTGGAAGAGAATCCTCATCCTTTTGATTTGGACGTAATTCTGCAGATGGTGCTTTTGTAATAATATTTTTGGGTATAATTTCTCTTTCCCTATTTATGTATTCTGCCAATTTATATACTGTAGTTTTATAGATATCACCAATAACCTCCAGACTTCCTGCTGTATCTCCATAAAGGGTACAATAACCTGTAAGAGCTTCGGATCTATTTCCTGTTGCAAGTACAATGTAATTTTCTCTATTTGATATAAACATTAGTAGATTTCCTCTTATACGGGATTGTAGGTTTTCTTCTGCCACATCCATAACAGGAGATGGAGAGGGATTTAATTCTTTTAGGTATGAGTAAAATATATCTTTTATTGATAAAAGCCTAAAATTAATATTTAGATTTTTTGAAAGTTCCTTAGCATCTTCGATACTTTCTTTTGAGGTATATACAGAAGGCATACTTACTCCTAATACTTTTTCCTCACTTAGGGCTTCCTTGGCAATACAAGCTACAACTGCAGAGTCTATCCCACCTGAAAGTCCAATTACAGCTTTTTCAAAACCAGATTTTCTAAAGTAATCTCTTACTCCTAAAATTAAACCATTGTATATAAAAGAAATGTCTTCTTCTTTATAAGAAGTTACTGATAGATTTTCCAAATTTATGGTTGTTATATCTTCTTCAAAATTTTTGCCTTCAAAAATCAAATCTCCTTTTTCTGAAATTATAAAGCTACCACCTTCAAAGATTAATTCCCCATTTCCCCCTACTTGATTTACATATATAATTTTTTTGTTGAAGTTTTTTGCTATATTTCTTGCCTTTTCAATTTTTTCCTTTCTTTTTCCTAAATAATAAAAAGAAGAGGAAATTATAATAATTAGATCAACTTGATAGAGATATTCTTGTAAAGGCGTTGTGTCATCACACTGTAAAAGATCGTCCCCTATAAAGATGCCTATTTTATGATTATTAAACTCTATAAATTCTGAATTACCACATTGAAAATAAAGATTTTTGAGTAGTGGATCTTTTGTGAAAAGGAATTTATCAACTCTTTTTAAAGTATTTTTATAAAATAAGTAGGCACTATTATAAATGCCATGAGAAGTATAATAAGGAGATCCTATTAAAATACCTATTGGATAATTTTTTCTTAGGATTTTCTCTATACTATATTCTAATTTTTCTTTTATATTTTTCCTTTTTAGTAAGTCAAAGGGGGGAAATCCTAATATGGACATTTCTGGAAATATAATTAAATCAGAATTATCTTTGATCCCCTTCTCTATGGCTAATTCTATTTTATTAAAATTTCCCTCAACATCTCCTATCGTGGGGTTAATTTGGGCTATTGTTATTTTCATCTTTTTTTACCTCCTTTTCTAAGGTTAATAAATGGTAGATTCTTTCTGAAGGTGTAGGATGGGAGTAATACCAAGTCCTATATAGTGGATCAGGATAAAGATTTGAAAGATTTTCTTTCACTAATCTTATCAAGGCACTTATTAAAGGATAGGGAGTTCCAATAAGTTCTGCAGAGAATCTGTCAGCTGAGTATTCCATTTTTCTTGACAAGAAATTTATTAATGGATTTAAAAAGTAAAAGAAAGATGAAGCAAAGATAAAGGCATAAGTAAGGAGAGTAAACTCCTTTTGTACTCCAAAGTATTTACTTAGGGGGGCAGATTTAAAGACAATAAAAGTTAGATAGATATAGAAAACATAAAATATTATTGAAGAAAGCATTAGAATAGTAATATGCCTCTTTTTATAATGACCCAATTCATGGGCAAAAATAGCAACAATTTCCTCTTGAGGATATGAGAGTAATGTATCATAAAGTACTACTCTTTTGGATTTTCCAATACCTGTAAAATAGGCATTTTGTTTTCTTGTTCTTTTTGAAGCATCCATCACAAATACTTGTTTTACATTGAAGCCTACTCTTTCTAACAGCTCTATAATCTTTTTTCTCAAATCCTCATTTTCTAAGGGGGTAAATTTATTGAAAATAGGTGCAATTAATATGGGGTAGATATATACCATTATAATTTCAAATATTATTATTACTAAGGCAAATTTCCACCAAAAATTGGGATCAGATTTAATAATGTAAAGAAGTAAAGAGAGTATAGGTGTGCCAAGAATTATAGAAAGGATAATTGATTTGATAAGATCAAGAAGAAAAATCTTAGGGGTCATAGTATTAAATCCGTACTTGTTTTCTATTACAAAGATGTAATATAAATCAAAGGGTATAGAAATAATAAGATTTATGAGACCGAATATTCCAAAAAATAGAAGACCTTGAAGAATAAAGGATGATGTTATTGATGAAACAATTTTTTCAATATATGGATAAAGAAGGAAAATAAATATTAGGTTAAAGATAAAATCAAAGGTTTTAGACCATAAATTGAATATAACCCTATCTTTCAAATAAATTTGTGATTTTTTAAAGTCTTCATCTGTAATAATATCCTTAAATATTTCAGGGACTTCTTTATGAGAAAGGGCATATTTTAGATTTCTTATGTCTAAATAAAAGCTTATTATCTCTTTTAAAAATAAAACTAAAAGAAAGACTGCTAAAAACATGTTTGATCTCACCTCCAATTAAAAAAATCTTTTAAAATTATATAATGAAAGTATAAATATTAATATATTGTTCTTCGTTTTTGCTGGGTATTCCTTACTTGACAAATATTTAAATGGTATATATATTAAAAGTAGATATAGGATATATGGAGGGCTGGAGTATGAAAAGATGCAATGTAAGATCTACAGGTCTTTCTCCTACCTTCTGGTTGAGAGCTTGGATAATAATTTCTTTATCAGATAGAGAGCTCCACGGATATGAACTCATCTCAAGTCTTACCGAGGCTTTCCCAGGTATTATTACACCAGGTATAGGTGGTATGGGAAGAGGTTATAGAATTTTAAGGGAGTTGGAAGAAGAAGGTATTATTATTGGTAGATGGAGCATGGAAGAAACGGGCCCTGCTAAGAAGGTATATCGTCTAACGGATGAGGGAGAGAAGCTTAGGGAAGAGATTATTAAGCATGTAGAAGGTATGAAGAGTTATATAGATAAGTTTTTAGCGCTTGCCTCAAGGCTTTAATTAAAATTCTTCTAATATGGCTATATATGGTAGATTTCTATATTTTTCTTTATAATCAAGCCCATATCCTATAACGTAGTAATTGGGTATTTCAAAACCCTTATAATCTACCTCTATATCTATTATTCTTCTTCCTGGGCAATCAAGGAGCGTGCATACTTTTATAGAATTTGGGTTTCTTGTTTGAAGATTTCTTATTAAATAAGATAAAGTTAATCCAGTATCTACAATATCCTCTATTATTATTACATCTTTACCCATTATATTTATATCTAAGTCCTTAGTAATTCTGACAATTCCTTGATTATTCTTAGATGAACCATAGCTTAATATGGAGATAAAGTCTAAAATAAATGGAATTTTAATATTTCTTGTAAGATCAACGGTAAAATATACTGCTCCTTTTAAGACACAAGCGAGTATAAGATCTTTGTCTTTATAATCTATGCTTATTTCTTCTCCTAATTCTTTTATCCTTTTCTCAATATCTTCTTTTGTAAAAAGTATTTTTCCTATTTTTTCCATATTTCTATCTTATTCCTTTAATTCCATATTTTGATAAAAGTTTTTCATATTCTTTACCATAAAATAATTTTATTTTTATATCTGGATATAAATTTTTTAGTTTTTTTATTTTTTTTAGTTTTTCCCCCATAACCCTTGGTCTCTGTAATGTGAGTTCAATATATAGATCAAAATCGGGTAAATAAAAATCTGGGGTAAAGGATTCTATTACATTCCCATCATTATCCCATTCCAATGGAAATGTTCTTGGTTCGTATTCCCACCTTATTTGATAAAAGGTTAATATCTTTGCAAATTCTTCTTCGGTTTTGTTAGCAAATTTAGGCTTTTGGGGAAGAGATAGTTGTTCTGGAGTATATATTTTTGATTCTTGCCTTTCTATTACCTTTTCAATGATAGATTCTATCTCCTCTGCAGTAAAAAAAGATCTGTCAATAGTTAAATGGTATAAAGATGGGTCTTTCCAACTGTTTAAAAATAACGTTTTATAGAAAATCTCTCTTGAAAAGTCTTTTTCTTTTATTAGTTCCAAGGCTTTTTCCTCAGAAAGGAGAAATTTATTAGTTAAGAATTTTATTCTATAGCCTAAGGGTGCGATAACGTTAATATGAAAGGAATAATTTTCGTCTTTAAAGAGAAATTGGCCTCCTCTTCCTAATAAAAAAATGATATAATCCTTTTCCATATACTTTTTAACAATCATTCTTACCTGTTCTTTGTAAGTTTCTATGAAATTAGGATCTCTAATTCCTTTTTCCAGTTCTTTCTCTTTATTCTCAAATTCTTGTATATTAAAACCTTCAAGGGCTAATTCTTCATGAATTCTTCTACGGTCTAAAATTTCCCCATTAAATTTCTTTGATATTTTATTTATGATTTCATCTATATCTGTACCGAAATCTCTTGATATGGTTATGAGCCTTATTTTTACCATTTCTACATTACTTCTTGGAAAAGATAATATATATCTTCCTCCCTAACAGGCCTAAGATTGTTTTCTACATTAAATTTTGCTTCTAATGTCCTCTTTACAAGAAGGTCTAAATCAAGAGGTTGAGAGGTAACTTGATTAATTCTGGTTGGTAGATTGAGAGTTTTAAGAAAGTCTTCCATTTTTTCAGCAGGATCTCCATTAAAAAGGTTCTTTAGAAACTTTAATTTTTCATCATGAATAAAAGGGGCATTAAATCTTAAATAAGGAGGAAGTAAAATTCCATTTGCTATTCCATGGGGTATATTATAGATTCCTCCCAGGGGTCTTGACATAGCATGTACTAAAGTGGTTTTTGTATTGTTTATGGCAATACCGGCCCAAAAGGCAGCATAAGCCATTCTTTCCTTGGCATATGTGGAATTTTCAAGAACTGATTTCGGTAAAAAATTATATATATCCACCAAAGCTGATCTTGAATAGCATTCTACCATGCAAGAAGAGTTTCTGGAAAGATAAGATTCAAGGGCATGAGAAAAGGCATCTATTCCTGTAGAGGCAGTTACGAGAGGAGACATGGTAAAGGTAAGTTCAGGATCTATTATAGAAAGAGTAGGAATTAAAGCTTTTCCCATGAGAATAAATTTATCCTTTTTCTCTTTATCGGTAATTACTGCGAATCTTGTAGCTTCACTACCTGTTCCAGCTGTGGTAGGTACTGATATAATAGGAAGTGCTTCTTCTATTTCCTTGCCCTTATATTCTAAAAGATTAGCTTTTGTTTTTATTCTGAAAGCGATGATTTTAGCCATGTCCATTACACTACCACCACCAATTCCAATAATTCCATCAAAGTTGTTACCTACAATATTATCGCAGAGTTGATGTACAATTTCTAAAGATGGTTCTGGGGGAATTCCTGTAATAAGGATTACGTTTAACTTATGCTTTTTAATATCTTCTAAAATCTTATCTAAGACTCCACTTTTTTTAAGAGAGTGCTCTCCGGTAAGAAGTAGAAATTTTTCTCCAATTTTTTTAAGCTCTGTGCCAAGAAATTCTATTGAACCAATCCCATAAATTATTCTTTGAGGTAAATCTAGAGAATGAATCACCTTTCCCTCCTCTTTTAATTTGCAACCTTTATTTATTATAATATACTCTAATGAAATGTAAAGGAGAGGATAGAAATGAGGAAAATAAAAGAGAAGTTTGGAGAAATTATATTATTACTTAGCTTAATTTTAACTTTTGTTACCTTTTTTTATGCCTTTATATTTTTTGTGACTTATAAGGTGTAAAAAGTGGAAGAAGAGATTTACTTAAATCCACCTACTGAAAGAGAGGTTATAAATAGAGCTCTTTGTCTTTCTGTTTTGTTTCTGAGGTCACAGGCAGAGGCAATTTATCTTTCTTCCCCTGATAAAGAAATTTTCAATATTGAAAGTAATTTTTTCCAAGAAGTATATAAATGGATTGAAGAGGAAAATTTAAAAAATTTTTTTACAGAACAAGAAAGAATACTTCTTGGAAAAGATATAGGAAAATGGGATGAGAATGAAACCTTACTTTCCTTTACCTATCTGGAATCCTTAGGTGTACTTTTCTGGGCTTTATCTCTTATTGATAAACTTCCCCCTTATGATATAGGTTTTAGATTAAGTGATGTGATAGATGTGATTCCAGTATTAAAAAGTAGAGATGAATTTTTAGGAAAAGTTAAATTAAGACCATTTAAAGAGCTAATTAAGGAAAGAGATATAGCTGAGATATGGTATTTTAGGTGGAAGCTTGGGAGAATGGAAAAGGAAAATTATAAATTAGAAGAAGGAAAATCATATAAAGATGCTGTAAAGTTATTGGTAGAAAAAGCTCTTTCTTCTGGTGCTATCTCTTATACTATAGAAGATGATTTTCCAGTACAAGGAAAGCCCTTTTATCGTATTACTGGTGAAGATTATCTCTTCCTCTCAGGAATTATTCTTGAGAGGTTTTTAACTCTTAATTGGCTATGTGGTAGCTATAAAAGTTGGGACGAAAGAAAGGAATATTAACCTATCACCTCTATTTTTACTGGTGAAAATAATCCATAAGAATGGAATACGTATGACTTTGTATATTCCTCACCCTCTGGTCTAAAAGAGAGAGCACTTACAAAGTGGATTTTCTTTGCTCTATTATGAAGAGGACCAAGCATATTCCTTAGGCTACCTACTACTTCTAATTCTAATAAATTATTACTGTTTTGTAAGTAATCAGTGATATCTAATTTGTAAAATCTCCATGGGATAAATCCTACTGTTTCTCCATTTAGATTTACTTTAATAACTCCTGCAGAAAAATCCTCAATAGTTAGTAGATATTTTTCGTTAGGATCTTTATGGAAAGGGAATATCTGTTTGTATATAAGGCTTCCTGCATAGTGGGGATATCCTTGAAAAACCCAATCTCCTAATGTAATTCTATTATTTTCTTTAATTATTTCTCTATCTATATTTACAGCAAAATCACCTATAATATAGAAATCTTCAAGCTCTGTTGAATTTCTATAGTTCAAGAGTATCTCTATAATATTTTCTCCTATCTTAAATTCCTTTAATGGAATCTTTCTTAAAGATCTATCTATAAACCATCCTTCATCTATTATAGGTATCTCTTTATTATTTAGCTTTAAGCTGATCATTTCCTTTATATTTTCTGTTAAAAGATATAAGTCTTTTTCTGGCAGATCTTTTATATTAAATCTCATTTTTAATTCAATCTTAGTATTATCCTTAGGATGAGGTATATTAACCCATTTCCATCTTTGAATTCCACTATTCAGATCGATGTTAATCATTCCAAGGGTATCTCTAATTTTTCTCTGAATAATCCAGATAGGTGTCTCTTCAGACCATTCTCCATCTAATTTAAATTGAGCAGTATCTATAGTGAGTACATTAGGGTCTAATCTTTTAACCTCAAAGGTAGGTTCTAAAAAGATGGTCCTTTTTATTTTCTTTGGCCTTTCTATTTTCTTGTATTCTCCTTTATATAGTATGTATAATTTGGATTCTGAGGGAGCAAAAGTAGTACGAATATGTTGATATCCTTCAGTTTCTATTGAAAATACATCTTTTATCTCTCCTGTAAGAAGATCCCATTCTTCTATTCTTCCTTTTCCCTCTAAGTATAGATCCACATTATAGGATCTTTCCCTATCATTATTTACTATAAAGAAAATCTTTTTACCATCATAATTTCTCTCCATATATAGAAACTGTTCTACTTCTTGTCCTACCACATCTCTTATGGATATTCTTCTTGGAATTATATTTTTAATATTTTCTGCAAGTTCTTTTCTTCCCTTTACTCTTATTACATTTGGATGATCAAAAAGTTTTTTCAATTCTTCTTTCCCTTTTTCTCCTTCCACATATTCTGGTAATGGCTCCATAATAATTACTTTCCCATCATTATTTAGAAATTCTAAAAGTAAGGAAAGGGTACTTTTTCTTAGGGTAATTACTGGTGGTACTATTACTAATATATATTTGGCCTCTCCTACTATAAATTCTTTTCTTTCTTTATCTATTTTCCCATATTTTTCAATAATCTTTTCATCTCCCAAATCAAAATCATAATGAATTCCTAAAAGGGCATTTATAATCTCTTTAAATTCTTCTCCTCTTTCTTGGGGTACAGATTTATCTCTTCCATTAAATTCACACCAACTACTTTCAATAGGGTGGATAAGAAGAATATCCCTTACAGGTTTACCTAAGGTTAGAATATAGGAAAGTCTTGCAAAATAATCTTCTATGAGAGGATGATACTTCCAAGAAGGGTTGTGATTGAAAGAGGGTGGATAGTCTCTTTTTCTACAACCTCTAAGAGAATACAAAAAAAGATGTTGGCATCTCATATTTACTCCAAGGGCATATTGCCAGTCTGCCACATGTTTTTGTCCTTCAAAGGTAAATTCCCATCCAGTACATCCATAAGTTTCGGAAATAACTCTACTTTTTCCTAATTGATTTGCCACGCTGGTTGCTTGTTTTGCTGTAAGGTATTCATATCTTACCTCGGTTAATATATCTATTCCTGGAATATCCATGTATTCGTAATGAGGCATTATAGATCCACTACATAATATTACATGAGGGAAGTTATCTTCTTCTAAATAATGCCCAGTAAATAATATATTATGCTCTTTACACCAATTATAGATATTTTTAGTGTAACTTTCTAAGAAAAGCTCTGAAATGGTTCTCCAATAGTCATATCTTGCCTTTATGGACTTTTCTCCTGAAAAGAATACAAAGGGAGCTATATCAAAAAAGTCATATCCTCTTTTTTCTTTAAAATATTCAGGAAATATATCAGTCCAAGGTAATGCATAATATTCTAAATTTCCTCCCCAGAGAAAAGGAGATATATTGGGTTCATCGGTAAATATACCCTTAACTTGTTTTCCAAAATCTTCCTTTAGTCTTTCGTAATATATCTCATGGGTAACTTGTATAAATGTTTTCACACTTTTAGGATTTAGATTATCTGGTGGTGCATCACCATTATACCAATCAGATTTTCCAGCAACGATCCTATATAATGCTAAAATGTTTTCATCTTTATAAAGTCTTAAATTCTCGATATTATTTACTCTTTCTATACTATTTATTTTTTCACTTTCTATTTTCCCTTTGTAAATAGTCAATTCTTTTCCATTAAGTTCTTTTGCATCTTTCAATATTTTTAAAGTAAGAATTTTAGCCCTTCCTTCGTCTCCAATTTTTTCTGCGACCTTACCTCCTGCAAAGCCAGAAGGCCATCTATCTTCATCATAAAGCCATGGATCTATATCTATTACCCTGGAATTTTTTACCACTTCTTCTACTAAATCTAACCATTCTTCTCCCATATATTCAGTCTCTAAACCTACCCTTGAGTGCATGAAGAACCCACCAATACCTTTTTCTTTAAAATCTTTTATTTGGTTTGTTAGTTCTTGAGCATTAAGCTTATCATTCCATGACCAAAAAGGTATCGCCCTATATATTTTTTCAGGATTTTTAAAATTCTTTTTTATCTCTTCCATTTTCCTCCCCCTTTAAACTTTAATAATTTGATAAATCTTTTCTGCTATCCTTTTGGAAGCTCCTTTTTCCCCCATTCTTTTCCTTCCATTTATGGATATCTTCTCTAAAAGTTCATTGTTATTGTGTATCATGGAGAATATTTTAGGAATTTCTTCTGCATTTTTGGCTAAAAAAAGAGAATCACCTAAGAGTCTCTTCTGTAAAAGAGCAAACTTTTTAGTAAATTGAGGCCCTTTACCAAATATGGCAATGGCTGGTTTACCAAGACCTACAAACTGTTCTGTTGCTGTTCCTGCCATGCAAAGTCCTATCTGTGCATGATGAATACAATCAGAGAAGGCATGGGTAAGAATTAGTGCATGACTGTTATTTTTGAAAAGTATATAATCTTTTGTTTCTATATACTTTTTAAAATTTTTGGAAAACAAAATGTTTTCTAATTCCTTTATGGGAATATTAGGAGATATAGCAGTAAGAAAAAGAAATTTTTCCTCTAATCTTGATCTCAAAAGATGTAATATACCCTCAGTAAGGAGCTGAAAATTATAATAAGCTTCTGGTATTTTAGATCCTGGTAGAATCAGAATTTTTATGTAATTGTAAAAATTGTTAATGGGTATTTTGTTTTCAGGTTCTAAGCCATCCATCATAGGATTTCCTAAGTATTCGGAGTTTATTCCTGTTTTTTCCAGAATTAAGTGAGAGAGAAGATCACGTGGAAAAACTTTTAAAAGATTTTCTGATTTCATAAGAAAATATTCCAACAGGTAAGTTCTTATAGCAATTTCCATTGCTTTATTCTTGGAAAGTTTTTGTATATTTACCTTTTTATCATCTTTTAATGTGTAATATACTGATTTTTGAATGCTTACGAAGAAAAATTTTTGGTGGGATAATCTTGCTAAAAAGAGGGGTATAATATCGCCTACTGCTATTATATATCCATTTTTTTTAGACCACTTTTTAATTTCTCCCCACTGTTTCCGATGAAGATTCAATAATCCTTCTTTTAAATCTTTATATAAAATTCTTAGATTAGTTATAAATCCACCTGATGGTAATTTTTTATGAGGTCCTAAAAGAGGTATTTGATTTTTTTTATATAAAAATCCTTCCCCTACAATTGGCAGGGCTTCTATTTCTATTGAACTATCTATTTCTCTTAACTCTTTTATAATATTGACTGCTACGTAATCTTCTCCATAGCCATTACTAATAAATAAAACTCTCATGTTTTAGATTTTAAGTCTATGAAAAACAATATGTCAATTTTATTTTTATCTAAGAAAACGTTTACAAATATATAATATTTGGTAAAATAAATATTTAGATATAAATAGAAAAGGCAATGAATAGAAAGGGGAGTGTATTAATGGTAACAATAAAAGATGTGGCAAAAGAGGCTGGAGTTAGTATAGCAACAGTATCAAGAGTACTTAATAATTCTCCAAGAGTAAATGAAGAGACAAAAAAGAAGGTATTAGAGGCAATAAAAAAATTAGGATATTCTCCTAATGTGGTGGCAAGAAGTTTGGCAAAAAAGTCTTTAAAAACCAATGTTATTTCTATTGTAGTTCCTTTTTTCACAAGGGATTTCTTTGTAGAGGTTTTAAGGGGTATAAATAATGTGATATCTAAAACCGATTATTCTATTCATCTATATAATATTGAGAGGATAGAAGATAGAGAGAAAATTTTTTCTCCTGAGCTTTTTAATAGATGTGATGGTCTAATTGTAGTTTCCTTTGATATTAAAAAGGATGAGGCTAAGATCTTAAAAAATGCTCAAAAGCCTGTAGTACTTATTGATAGTTTTCATCCTGAGTTTTCCAGTGTATATGTTGATAATAAAAAGGGAGCTTATATGGCTGTAAGATATCTTATTGCTACAGGTAGAAGAAATATAGCCTTTGTTAGTGGTGTGATAAATGATCCTTTAGGGTTTATGGCAAGTTATAGGAGATATGAAGGCTTATTAGAAGCATTAAAGGAGGCTGGGATTCCTTTTAATCCTCTACTCCATATTCAAACTGGTTTTTCCTTGGAGAAAGGATATAGAGCAGGTAAGACTTTAATTAGTCGAGGAATTCCCTTTGATGCTGTTTTCTGTGCGTCAGATACTCAAGCCATAGGGTTGATGAGAGCACTTTTAGAGGAAGGAATAAAGGTACCTGAAGATGTAGCTATAATTGGTTTTGACGACATATCAGATGCCAGATATTTAGGTCTTTCCACAGTAAAACAACCAATGACTGAAATGGGAGAAGTAGGAGCAAAAATACTCCTTGATTTATTATTGGGGATTGAAACTTCTTTTACCCATTTAGAGCTTCCTTTAGAGCTTATTATTAGATTGACGTCTTAAAATTTAAATTGAAGATATTTTTATCATTCTAATTTTTTATATACCCCTTGACTTATTTTTTATTTTATGATATTTATCATTCTGTAAAAGCGCTTACACAAATAAAAATTAATTAAATTAGGGAGGTGATGAAAGGGTAATTAGGGTTTAAAGCTATGGTTCTGAGGGTTCTGTTTTTAAAAAATATTTGGAAAGGGGGATAAGATTAAATGAAAAAGTTTTCAATTATAATATTATTCATTCTGATGCTTTCCCTAGTAGGTCAAACTGTTACATTTTCTCAAGTACTTCCTAAGGTTCCTCGTCATGAAACACTTATAGTGGATGCACTACATGGAAGATTAGCTAATCCAAAAGATTTTAATTTCTGGAAACCAGGAGTATCAGTAGGTAATGGGGCTCAACAGATGTTATTTGATGGTCTTTGGTACTTAGATTCACAAACAGGTAAAGTAATCAATGCTTTAGCTCAATCTGAACCAGTATATGAAAATAATTTTAGAAAAATGACAGTTAAGTTGAGAAAAGGAATATATTGGAGTGATGGAAAGCCTTTCACTGCTGATGACGTTGTATTTACTGTAGATTATCTTATGAAACATCCTGGAATGTCTTATAGTGATGCTTTAAATAGATATGTATCTAAGGTCTATAAGAAAGATAACTACACTGTAGTGTTTGAACTAAAAGAGTCAGTACCGGCTTTTCATTATCTCTTTACCTCTATTGTCTATGCTACCTGTTATATTATGCCTAAACATGTGTTTGAAAAAGTAGCAGATCCTTTAAAGTTTGAATTTAACCCACCTGTTTCTTTAGGACCCTATGTTTTGAAGCAATATGATCCTCAAGGATATTGGTGGTTATTTGAAAGAAGAGTTGATTGGAGAAGGACAAGTGTAGGCCAGATATATGGTATGCCTCAGCCCAAATATGTACTTTTTATTTACTATGGTCCTGATGAAAAGAAGGTAATGGCACAAGCTCAACATCAATTAGATTTAATATTTGACTTAACTCCTGAATCTTGGGAGATTCTAAGAAAAAGCAACCCCTATTCAAGGGTATGGTATAAAGATTTTCCATGGGCTTGGATGGATGATGTAAGGGCAAGAATAATGGCTATGAATTTAGAAAAGCCACCATTCAATAATAAAGATGTAAGATGGGCTTTAACATTAGCTACAGATATAGTTGATGTAGTAACATCTGGATTTGATGGAATTGCAAGGGTCAATCCTTTATGGATATGTGCAACAGAATCTCTATTAAAAGAGTACTACTTACCTATGGAAAATTGGTTGAAGAATTTTACTTTAGAAGATGGATTTAAACCCTGGGATCCAACAGTGCCAGATAGAATTGTAGATTATGCAAAGAAGAGAGGTTATGTAGTAACAGGTAATCCAAGAGAAATCTTTGGTATAGGTTGGTGGAAATATGCTCCAGATGTGGCAGAAAAACTCTTAGTAAAGAATGGATTTAAGAAAGTTGGAGGAAAATGGTACTTACCAGATGGAACTCCTTGGAAGATAACTATTACCGCTCCTGCTAATTTTGAAATACATGCTACAAGACTTGCTTTTGCAGTAGCTGATCAGTGGAGAAAGTTTGGTATAGATGTAAATGTAGAGACGGTAGAGGCAGGACCATTCTGGAATAAGTGGAATCTTGGAGACTTTGAGGTTGGTTCTTACTGGGAAGTACCAGCAACTGATTTCTACACCTTTGTACAAGGTTATCATTCCAGATTCTATAAACCAACAGGGCAGGTGGCTACTTCAGGGAACCAGATTAGGTGGAAGAGTGCTAAGTTAGATAAACTCCTTGATGAGTTAGTAAAATTACAGCCAGAATCTCAAAAGGCAAAGGCTATAGTAAGTGATATATTGAAGCTTTATGTAGAAGAAATGCCAGCACCAGTCTTTATAATCAATTTGAAATTTAATTCACAGGATCATTACTATTGGACTAACTTCCCAACATCGGACAATTCTTATATGGCACCTGTATGGTGGTGGGGTCAATTTAAGTTTATCTTACCACATATAAAGCCAACTGGCAGAAAGTAATAAGAATATATTTTGGGGTTTCCCCCTCTAAACGAGGGGGAAACCCTGTTTTAGGGAGGGAGAAAATTATAAAATGAATTTATTAAAAAGATATATAATTCCCAGATTGATTCAATATTTTATTGTTATATTTATAGGTGTGACTGTGGTTTTTTTAGTTCCAAGATTTACCCCTTTAGATCCTGTAGTAACAGTTCTTAATAGAATGACATCTTACGGTGCTCAATATCTTGATCCTTCTGCAATAGAGAAATTGAAGGATACTATGATGGAGTTATATGGATTGAAGGGGAGTATATGGGAACAATATTTAGGTTTTTGGAAAAGGTTATTTAAGGGAGATTTTGGGCCTTCCTTATCAATATTTCCAACACCTGTAATTTCTATAATTGCAAATTCTTTACCTTGGACTGCAGGTCTTTTAGTTGTTGTTGCTATCCTTTCATGGGTAATAGGTAATATTCTTGGTGGAATAGCTGGATATTATGCTGATAAAAAATGGTCAAAATTTATGTCTATAATTGCCATGTCAATTTATCCAATTCCCTATTATATAATGGCTTTGGTACTTTTAATTCTTTTTGCCTATATTTTTCCTATTTTTCCAATGGTAGGAGGATACAGCATAGGTCTTACACCATCTTTATCTTTAGAATTTATATTTAACGTAATTAAGCATGCTACTCTACCAGCATTATCTCTTATCCTAATAGGTATTGGTTGGTGGTTCCTAAGTATGAGATCTTTAACATCCACTATTGTAGCTGAAGATTTTGTAACATATGCTGAAGTAATGGGGATTCCATCAAGGAAGATACTGTTTCAATATGTTATGAGGAATGGTTTGCTTCCTCAGATAACGAATTTAGCCTTACAAATAGGTGGTATTTTTAGTGGATCTTTGATTACAGAGACAGTTTTCTCATATCCTGGATTAGGACAACTTCTTTATATGGCAATTAATAACGGTGATTTTAATTTAATTATGGGAATAGCTGTACTTTCTATTATAGGAATAGCCACAGCAGCTCTTGTAATTGACTTATTATATCCTCTCTTTGATCCTCGTGTACGTTATAGATAAGGAGGAAAGATATAGTTATGTTATTGGTGATAAGAGATTTATATAGGAGTGATAAAAAGTTTGCCTTTGGTTTTACAGTTATATGTTTGTTAATTTTTTTAGCTTTACTTTCTTTTGTTTCTCCTTATGATCCAAAATTATGGAATGTGGTTCCTAAAAATCAGCCTCCCTCTTTTCGTTATCTATTGGGTACAAATTCTATGGGACAAGATATATTCTGGAATTTAACACATGCTATAAGAAATTCTGTAATCCTTGGGTCTCTTACTGCAGTAATATCAATTGTAATTGGTACCTTTGTGGGGCTTCTTTCTGGTTACAGAGGTGGAAGTCTTGATAGATTTCTAATGTCTGTAAATGATAGTTTTATTGTTATTCCCAGTCTACCTATTCTTATTCTTATATCCTCAATAATAAAACAGCATATCAGTCTTATTCTAATTGCCTTTATACTTTCTTTATTCTCCTGGCCCTGGGGAGGAAGACAGGTAAGAGCTATTGTATTAGGTCTTAGAGAAAGAGAATTTACATATACAGCAAATTTCTCAGGAATGAGTACTTTTCAGATTATTATGACAGAGCATCTTCCTTTTGTTATACCATGGGTAATGGCTAACTTTATAAACACAATTTTATGGGCAATTGGAATGGAAACTACCCTCGCTATTTTTGGACTTTCAAGTTTGGAAACTCCTACTATAGGGACGACTATTTACTGGGCATTACAATATCAAGCTCTTCTAAGAGGAATATGGTGGTGGATTTTTACCCCTGTAATTTTAGCTATACTTCTTTTCATAGCTCTTTATACTCTATCGGTGAGTATTAGTAATTATCTTGATCCACGAACAAGAATTCAAAGAATGAGGATGAAAGAAGGAGGCCAAGAAGCCTAATGTATGCTTTAAAAGTGGAAAATTTAAAGGCTTATTATATTACTTCCTTATATGGTATTGAGAGAAAAGTTAGGGCAGTTGATAATGTGTCTTTTCAAGTTATGGAGAATGAGATTTTGGGAATAGCTGGAGAGTCTGGATGTGGTAAGAGTACTCTATTGAAAACCCTTATTGGGCTTATTAAACCTCCCTTAAGCGTGATGGGAGGTGGGATATATTATAAATATGGTGGTAGAGAAGTAGATATATTAAAGGATATTAATGTTTTAAAAGAATTAAAATGGAAGGTCTTTTCCTATGTGCCTCAAGGTTCAATGAGTGTACTAAATCCAACACGAAAAATCATAAAGACTTTTGAAGATGTAATAAAGTTACATCTTAACATCACAAATAATAATGTAATTAGGGATATGGTGGGAGAACATTTAAAGAGTTTGGGTCTTCCTTTTGAAGTTCTGAATTCATTTCCTCATCAACTCTCAGGAGGTATGCGACAGAGAGTTACTATAGCTTTAAGTACTATACTTAAACCTAAGGTGATTATAGCTGATGAAGCAACTACAGCCTTAGATGTGGTAGTGCAAAGAGGAGTAATCCAACTTTTAAAAAGGATTCAGTCGGAGTTTAAAGATACAATAATTATGGTAACTCATGATATGGGAGTTCATGCTAATATGGCTGATAGAATAATTATTATGTATGCAGGAAAGTTGGTGGAAATAGGTAGCGCAAAAGATATTTTTAAGAATCCTCTACATCCATACACTAAATATCTTATTGAATCCCTTCCTAGGATAGGCGATAAAACCTTGAAAAAGAGTGTCCCAGGAGCTCCTCCGTCTCTTTTAAATCCTCCATCTGGCTGTAGATTTCATCCTCGTTGCCCTTATGCAATGAGGGAATGTAAAGAGATGGTGCCAGACTTAGTAGAGATAGAGAAAGGACATAAAGTGGCCTGTTTTCTTCACAGCAAGGAGGTTGAGAAAACATGATGGAACAAGATTTTTTGTTATACGTTAAAGATTTAACCAAGATATTTGTAATTGGGGGAAGATTTTTAGGGGTAAAATTAGTAGCAGTGAATAAAGAAAGTTTTTATTTACCTTTAAATAAGCCTGAAATACTGACTATTGCTGGGGAGACAGGATCTGGAAAAACCACCTTAGCTCGTATGATATTAGGTTTAATTGAACCAACATCCGGAGAAATATATTATAAGGGGGAAAGAGTAACTGATTTAAGTTCTAGAAAAAATAAACTTAAATTTATGAAAGAAGTACAGCCCATATTTCAAAATCCTTTTGAAGCTTTTAATCCTTTAAAAAGAGTAGATTCTTATCTTTTTAATACAGCTATCAATTTTGGTCTTGCTAAGAATAGGCAAGAAGCGATGGATATTGTTGATATGAGTTTACAAGCAGTAGGCTTGAATCTAAAAGAGATAGAAAAAAGATATCCTCATGAACTTTCTGGAGGACAGCTTCAAAGAGTTTCTATTGCGAGAGCGCTTATAACAACTCCGTCTTTGCTTGTGGCGGATGAGCCAGTTTCTATGGTTGATGCTTCTTTAAGGATGTCCATAGTTAATCTGTTCAAAGAACTTAAGGAAAAATATGGTGTTTCGGTATTATATATAACCCATGATTTGACTACTGCCTATTATATTAGTGATTGGATTGCCATTATGTATAGAGGAAATATTGTGGAAATAGGACCTGTAGAGAAGGTTATGCTTAAACCTCTACATCCTTATACCAAGCTCTTAATTGACTCTGTGCCAGAGCCGGACATAGATAAACGTTGGGAAGGTAATATAAAACTTTCTGTCCAAGAGGTTAAAGAATTTTCTAAACTTGGTTGTAAATTTTCAGATCGTTGTGATGAGGCAAGAGATATATGTTTTAGAGAAGAGCCTAAAAAGATTCTTATAGATGATCGTTGGGTAATGTGTCATAAATATATTTCTTAAAAAATTTAAATTAAGGAGGTAGTTTTATGGTAAAAATAGCTATTATTGGTGCTGGTAGTGTAGCCTTTTCTATGAAGCTTATTCAAGATCTTAATTACTACAAAGATCTTTCTGGAAGCACAGTAACCTTTATGGATATTAATGAGGATAGGCTTGATCTTGTTTATTCTTTAGCTGATAAGTATAGAAAAGAGGCCGGTACTGATTTAAAACTTGAAAAGACCACAGATAGAAAAAAAGCATTAGATGGAGCTGATTTTGTAATAAATACAGTAAAAATAGGTGGATATCATAATATGGAGAAGGAAAGAGAAATTGCTGAAAGTTTAGGTTATTACAGGGGAGTGGATGATAAAGTAAGTGATTACTATGGGGGATTCGCTGCCTATGAACAACTAAGGTTTGTAAGAGATTTGGTGAAGGATGTAGAAAAGTTGGCTCCTAATGCATGGTATATGCAGGTTTCTAATCCTGTATTTGAAAGTACAAATTTAGCTTTAAGAGAATCTGGCCTTAAGGTGGTTGGTTTCTGTCATGGATATTTAGAGCTTTTCCATTTGGTAAGAGCTTTGGGGTTGGATCCTAAGGATATAGAAGAGCAAGTAGCAGGGTTTAATCATTGCATCTTTTTGACGAAATTTAAGTATAAAGGGCAAGATGCCTATCCCTTAATAGATAAATGGATAGAGGAAGAAGCTCCAAAGATTTGGAATTCTTATGATTATATGATATCTCCTTGGGAATATACTCAATTTTCTCCTGCAAGTGTAGAGATGTATAGACTTTATGGTTTATTCCCTATCGGAGATACTCCAAGAAGTGTTTCACCTTGGTGGTTCCATACAAGCTTGAATGAGAAGAAAAAATGGTATCCTGCAGGAGGTCCAGATTCCGAGATAGGATGGACCATGTATCTTTATGGATTAAAGCTTAGATTGCAGCAAATGGAGAGATTGGCAAGAGATCCTAATGTGTCAGTAGTAAAAGAATTACCGATGGAAGAAAGTATGGAATCTATAATACCTTTTGTAGATGCTATAGTAAACAATAACAGAAGAAGATTGGTTATTAATGTACCAAACAATGGTGCTATTCCTGGAATCCCTGATGATGTAATTGTGGAGATACCAGTATATGTAGATAAGAATGGAATTGAAAGAGAAAAGATTGAGAAAATTCCATCCCGTTTGATGCTTTATGTATTAATACCAAGATGGTTAAGAATGGAAAGAATACTTCAAGCTTTTCGTGAGGGAGATAGGAAGAGTCTTCTTCTTATGGTTATGGATGACCCAAGAACTCAAAGTTTTGAACAAGGGAAGAATCTTGTTGAAACTCTTCTCTCACAACCTTGGAATGAAGAGATGAATAAACATTATAAATAAAAAATGAAGGGGGGACAAAAATCCCCCCTATTTTCTAAAATTGTGTTATAATTTATTTCATGAGAATGGAAGAAATATTATATATATTGGGATTTTTTTTAGGAGTAGGTGGAGGGACAATTGGATTTATCATATATTTTTTCTCTCGTGTTTTAAGAATCAGAGAGCTTAGTTTTAAAAACATAGATCCAATTTTAATTTTTTTTATCATCTCTTTTTTTCTATCTTCTTTATTTTCTACTTTTAGGAAATTTTCATTATTAAATTTTTTAGTACTGCTATTTTTGGTTTTATTTTACTTATTCTTTATAAAGGAAAATCTCTCCCCCTCATTAATTGATAGAGTATTAGACTACTTTATTTTTGGTGCTACTCTACTTGCTTTTTCTGGAATAAATATATTTCTTCATAATAAGGGATATTATGCAGAAACTCCTATTTTAGGTAAAAATGCTTTAGGTACTGTTTTAGCTACTACTATTCCCTTAGTACAATTGAAAATTTTAACAGATAATGGTAAATTGTGGCATTTTATATCTTTAATTATACTTATTGTAGGACTCATCCTTAGTATGTCACAAGGAGCAATTTTGGGATTGATTTTAGCTGAGATCTTGATATTTATTTTAGGGGATAAAAAGGTTAAAAGAAAGGTCTTATATATGAGCATAATAGCACTGTTAATTTTAGTATTTTTTCTTATAAAATCTATTTTAGTAAAGGACAATTTATTTTCCTTTTTCTTGACAAGAGTTGATCCATATTCAAGTTCAAAAATACAAAGAATTTATATATGGATATCTGCTTGGAAAATGTTTTTAGATCATCCTATTTTTGGGGTAGGCTTTTCTGCTTTTAGCAAGATGTATCCTTATTATAGATTACCTCAAGCTATAAAAGAAAATATGTCTTTTGCTCATAATCTTCCCCTGAATCTTCTTGCTGAAACTGGTATATTGGGTTTTCTTTCTTTTTCTTTAGTCATTTTTCAATTTTTTTACTGGGGAATAAAAGCTTATTTGAGAGATAAAGATTACCTTTCTTTGGCTGTTCTGAGTGGGTATACAGCATATATGGGACATCAGTTTTTTGATGGTACTATGTGGTCACTACATCTTGGAATTATATTTTTCTTCTTTGGAGCTATTTTAAGAAGTTTATATGAGAAGGGTACTTTTTCTTCTTCCATACTTTAATCTTGCAGGTACAGAAAACCATGTAATAGAGCTTATTAAGGCTTTAAAGGATGAGTATGAATTTTTAGTAACAGCTCCTCAAGGGGGAGGAATAACCATATTAAATAGCAACAATATACCTTATAGAGAAATTCCATATCTTGGTTTTTTAAATATTAGAGAATATAAGGATAGGGTTAGAAAAATAATTAATGATTTTAATCCTCATTTGATTCATATACATGGAGCACATGAATTGATATTTATTGCTAAAAAGTTATTTCCGGATATTCCTGTTGTATTTACTTGTCATGGTTATCCACCCACATTTTTTTATCTAAATTATTCTCTTTCTGCCTTTTTTAGTAGGTTGGCTGATAGGGTCATATGTGTATCTAATTATGATAAAGAAATTCTTATTAAAAAAGGTCTTTCAAAGGATAAGGTTGTAGTTATTCACAATGGAATTGCAGAAAGTACTGAAGGGAAAAATTTACCTATTAAGGTGGATGGGTTTATTATAGGAACTACTGCCCGATTAACAAAGACAAAAGGTATTAAATACTTAGTTTATGCTTTCTATGAGGTAGCGAAAAGATATAATAATGTGAAGTTAGTAATAATAGGAGATGGGGAAGAGAGAAAATCATTAGAGAATTTAGTTAAAAAGTTAAATATTAGAGATAAAGTATACTTTTTAGGAAAGATGCCTGGGGCAAGAGATTACATAAAGAATTTTCAAATATTTGTTTTGCCTTCACTTTTTGAGGCTTTTGGATTAGTCATATTAGAGGCTTTTTCAGTCAAAGTACCTGTTATTGCAACGAGTGTAGGTGGGATACCAGAGATTATAAGTGATGGTATCGATGGAATCTTGGTGCCTCCTAAGAATATTAATGCTCTTTCTAATGCAATTGTAACTCTTATTGAGAAGGAAAATATGAGGAATGAGTTAGCTCAAAAAGGATATGAAAAATTTATAAATGAATTTACTTCTGCAAAAATGGCTAAAAGAACAAGAGCAGTTTATGAGGAAATTTTGTCCAATTCATCTAAATAGGCCTTATTTAGTACTCCTGAAAGGAAAATCTGGGATAATGTATGATATCCTTTCTTTTCTGCAAAATTAAACCACTTTTCTATATTCTTTTCATTTATTAATCCAAAGAATCTTTGAATAAAGTTTCCTATTTTATAAATTCTTCCCATTTGTATCATCATTTTAACTTCTAAAGTAGGATGTTTTTTATAAAAATAAATAGCTGATCTTGCCCTTTCTCTCTCTTTATTTAGTAGATATGGTAAATTAGTAAGATCAGGAGGAATACTAAGATGCCAAACAATAACTTTTTCTGATTTTACCAGTTTTACTCCCAGTTTCTTAAGTCTTATTCCTAATTCTAAATCTTCCCAACCATAAAAGGAAAAATTTACGTCAAAAAATCCTGTAACGGATAGAAGCTCTTTTGAAACACTTACATTTCCCGTAGCGAAAAAGGCGGATGAAATATCCCTTAATTTGAATTTTTCTGTCCATGGTTCTTTCCAGTTATATGTGTTTATCACAGGTCCTTGTACTATTACATTAAAATTATTTTCTTTTTGGATATCATAGTGATTTTTAAGAAAATCCTTCTTAACGTATATATCACTATCTATAAATACTATAAGCTTACCTTGAGAGATATTAAGTGCCATATTTCTTGCATGGGCTGGTCCTTTTCTTTCCTTACTCTTTATATATTTCAAGTTAGGGTACATTTTTTGAAAGTTATTAATCAGCTCACTAGTATTATCAGAAGACCCATCATCAGAGATAATAACCTCATATTCCCCTTCAAAATCTTGATTAAGAATTTGAGGAAGAATGATCTCCAATAGATTTTTTCTATTATATGTTGGCATAATCACACTTATATCCATGATTTTAAATTATATCAGATTTTTGTGATATACTTAAACTATGCGTATTCTTGTGGTGGAAGATGATAAGAAAATAGCAAATCTGTTAAATCTTGAGCTTACCCATGAAGGATATGAGGTAAAGGTAGTCTATGATGGTTATGATGCCCTTATAGAAGCAGAAGAATTTAAGCCAGATTTGGTAATTCTTGATATAATGCTACCTGGAATATCTGGAAAAGAAGTGGCAAAAAGATTGAGGTATAAATATCCTGATATGGGTATTATAATGCTTACCGCTCTTCACGAAGTTAAGGATAAAGTAGAAGCTTTTAATTTTGGGGCGGATGATTATGTAGTAAAACCTTTTAGTATAGAAGAGCTTTTAGCAAGAATTCAGGCTGTCTCAAGAAGAAAGGAAAAGAAGGAAGAAGTAATTGAAAAATATGGTATTTCAATCTTCCCATCAGAGTATAGAGCTTTAGTTGATGGAAAAGAGATAGTGTTATCTAAAACTGAATTCTCTCTTCTTTATTTTTTAATGAGAAATGCAGGGATGGTTCTTTCTAAGGATAAGATTTTGTCATATGTATGGGGAGATTATGATGATGAGAGAAAAAATTTAGTAGAGGTATACATAAATTATCTGAGAAAGAAATTGGGGGATAAAGGTAAATATATAAAAACCATAAGAGGAATTGGATATTCTTTTAGGGAAGATTAATTATGAAAATAGCTTGGAAGATCACTCTAACTTATACTTTTGTTATAGTAACTTTTATTTCTCTTTTTTCTTTGATTTTTTACGAGAATTCTAAAAATACCATTATGGATGAGCATAAAAAGGATCTGTATAAGAGTTTTTTTGGCTTTTCCTATGGAAGAGGATTTATGATGGGAAGGGGAATGGGAAGAATTTCTTCCTACTATATTGCCCAAAATGGAGTGGTTATTCAAGATCCCTTTAGTTTGGGTGAAGTGAAAGAAGAAGGTATATATAATACTAATGATGGATATTATGTACTCATAGTTAAAAGAGATGAATATCTTATTGGTAAGGATATTACATCTACCATATATGCCCTTGATAGGTTAAAAAGAAATTCCATACTTTTTGCTTTACTTTCCATAATTCCTTCCATGGCTATTGGTTATTTTATGTCCAATAGATTTTTATCTCCAATAAGAAGAATAATAAAAGAGGCAAAAAAGGTGGATATAAGAAGACAAGATAGGATAGAGTTTCCCAGGACAAAGGATGAACTTTGGGAGCTTGTGAATACATTGAATATGATGCTTGATAGGATAGAAAAGGTTTATAAACGGGAGGAAGAATTTTCTTCGGATGTTTCTCATGAATTGAAGACTCCTCTTACTTCTATTTTGGGGTATATAAAAATGTTAAAAAGGTGGGGAAAAGAGGATAAAAAAGTTCTTGAGGAGTCATTAAACATATTGGAGGAAACAACTCAATATATGGTAAATATGGTAGATACTCTTCTTGAAACAGCAAGGGTCTCAGAAGATATAATTTTCAATAAATTTTGGGTAAAGGAGTTTTTGGAAGAGATAAAGGAGAAATATTCAAAGATTTATTCAGAATATGAATTTCATATAATTCTAAATAAAAATGAAGAAGTGATTTTTCCAAAGAAAGTTCTTGAAATTATCCTGGGAATTTTTATTGAGAATGGAATAAAAAATTCTCTTGATAAAAAGTTAATTGATATAGGTTATAATGATGGTAAATTTTTCGTAAGAGATTATGGAAAAGGTATACCTGAGGAAGAGATTTCTAAGATTTTTGAAAGATTTTATAAATTGGATAAGTCAAGAAGTAGTAGGGGGTATGGGCTTGGTCTTTCTCTTGCTAAAAAGCTTTCAGATGTGGCAGGTCTTGAGATAGAAGTGGAAAGTAGAGAAGGAGAGGGAAGTACATTCTTCTTAAAGAGGAGAAAGTAGCATTTATGAAAAGAATTTTTATTTTTCTACTTATTATTTTATTTTTTTTATCAGGATGTGCACGTACTGTTACTATAAGACCGAAAGGACTTTTAAAAATTCAATTAGAGTTTTATAATCCTTTAAGTTTATACGATGGTGGTAATTACTATTCCCTTGTGATTCCATTTAATAAAGATGGATATGTAAGTAATGATCTAAGTACATGGCAATACTTCATATGGTGTGATGGAGATAGGGATATATTGAACTTTAAGTGGGGCAAAAATGGAGATCTGTCAACTCTTCAACTATTTTCTTTGATACATGCTCAACTTAAAGGTGAGATTTCAGAGGATAAAACTACTTTGATTTTTCAAATTCCATTGATTGTTTTTGGGGGATCTCTAAGTAAGCTTTATATGAAGATATATTTATACAAAATATTAGGAAGCCCATCATACATACAAGGTTTAGCTGATCTTCTATGGAGTGTTCCACAGGAAGATATATATCAGGAAGATATATATATAGATTTAACCAATCCTATCAGTGGAAAGGTATTTTATGAAAAATATTCTTTGAATCAGGCGGTGAGTTACATTAAAGTATGGTTAGAGTAAACAAGTTCAAAATTTTTATATATCTTTTTATATCTATACTCTTTTATATTCTTGCTTTTCCTCCTTTTAATTTTTCTTTTCTTATCTTTTTTACCCTTATACCTCTTTTTTCCCTTCTTCCGGAAATTACTCAAAGGAAAGCTTTTATCTTGGGTTTTTTATATGGAATTGGCTATAATAGTGTTAACTTTTATTGGATACCACGCTTGGTATCTCATTTTACAAGTATAGGTCTCTCCATATTTGTGTATCTTCTTCTTATTATTTATCTTTCTCTATATTATGGAGTTTTTCTTTGGGGGGTAAAAAGAAAAGAGAATTCTATATTTTTTCCAGCCTTTTTTATGGTATTTATACAATGGATAAGATCCCATGGACCTCTTGCCTTTAATTGGGGGTCATTTGGGGAGCCTTTGGTTCATATTTATCCTCTTCTTCAATGGGCAAGTATATTTGGCGAATTGGGTTTAGTTTTTTTGGTCGTTTTAGTTAATACTGTAATAGCAAGATTTAGGGAATCGGATTTTAAAAGAAAGATTTCTTTTATTTTTGTTTTTATTTCTCTATTTATTGTAGGATTTTTTATAGGCAGGGGAGATTACAATTCATTTATGAAGGTGGGGGCGGTACAAGGAAGTTATGATAGCTTTTCCAAATATTTTTATACCAATATTTATGACCAATTCCAGGTTCATAAAGAACTAACATTAAATCTTCCTGATAATTTGGATTTAGTGGTATGGGCAGAGAGTGTACTTTTTTGCTATTTAAATCATTCTCCCATATATCTCAAGGAGTTGGGAGAGCTTGCAGAGTTTAAAAATACTAATCTTCTTTTAGGATCCTTGGAGATGAATGGAAGAAATATTTATAATTCTGCATATCTCATCACAAGGGATGGAAGATATAAAGTGCATAGGAAGGTACAACTTGTACCTTTTGTTGAGGAAGTTCCCTTTCCTTTCAATTATGTAATTCCAGAGTATTTTAGAGGACTTATTGGAAATTATAGTAGTGGTCCTGGTTTTTATCCTTTATCTATTGATGGGAAGAAAATAGGTGTACTTATATGTTTTGAATCTTTATTCTCAGATCCATCAAAAATACTTTCTCAAAGACATAGTGATATAATTGTGGTTATAACTAATGATGGCTGGTTTCAAGGGACACCAGCAGTCTATCAGCATAAGAATCAATCTCTTCTTAGAGGAGTAGAAAATAGGAGACCTATAGTTCAGGTAGCAAATACGGGGATTACATTTTTCGCTGATCCTTATGGTAGGATTATAAAAGAAACAAAAGAAGGGGAAAAAGTTGCTATTTATGGAGAAGTTCCAAAAGGGAGCTTTTCTTTTTATACTTTTTGGGGGGATATGCCCATGTTTTTGGGATTTTTAATATTTCTTTTGATAAAATTGATTAAAGAATGAGACGGACAATTTTTCTTAGTATATTGATATTGGTGGTTCTTATTGCTTGGGGAGGAAGTTACTATCTTTTTCCTCCACAAAAAGAAGAAGTATCTTCTAATTATGAGAAGCCTGGTATTTATGCCAAAAAGGTACATTTGAAGGGTAGAGATGAGGGAAATCTGAGTTGGGAGATCTCAGCTGATAATTTAAGTATTGATTTAAATTATAGAAAATTTCTCTTTGAGGGGAATATAGATGGTAAAGTATATAGAGATAATAAATTGTCTTTGTATATAAAAACAGAAAAGGCAGAGGTAGATAGGGATAAAAAGATAATGAAAATACCAGATAGATTATATTTTGAAACTGAGGATGGTTATGTGGGTGAGGCAAGAGAAGGGGTATGGTATTTTGATACAGGGGAATTTGTTAGTACAAAGGGAAGGGTAAGATTTGAGAAGAGAGGAGAGTTTAAGGCCGAGGCAGATATTTTTAGATTTGATTCTAAGGAAGGAAAAGCTGATTTTGAAGGTAATGTGGTGATAGAAGTATTATATTAAGAGGGGAGGAAAAACATGAATAAGATAATTGGAATTTTTTTAATCTTTGTGCTAATTATAGGAATTGGTTTTTCACAAACTAAAACTCCTATTAAGATTTCTGCCCAGAAAATATCATATGATTTTGGAAAAAAGGTGACTCGAGCAGAGGGAAATGTTACTGTTATATATAAACCTGGACAAGAGGATGAGACAAAGATTACAAGCACAATGATATTTTATAATCAAGATACCAGTATTGTAGAAGCTCCAGGAAAAGTAAGTATTACTCAAAAAGATTTATCAATTGTCGGGGAGGATTTAAAGGTAGATCTTAAAAAGGAGATCTTGGAGTTAAAGAAAAATGTAAATGTGGTTTTGCAGAGAAAAAGTGGAGAGAAAATAGAAATTACAAAACTTTTTTCTCAGGGAGTAGTTTACTCTTTAAAGAATAAAACAGGAAGTTTAACTGGAAGCGTAAGAATAGAGAGGGAAGATCTTATAGTAACTGCAAGTAGTGCAGACTTTGATACTGATAAAGAGGTTTATACCTTTTTAGATAATGTAAAGATGTTGGATAGTGATAAGAATGAAATAAATTGTAAAAAGCTTGTAGTATATGTAAAGGATAAGAGGGTTGAGGCAGAAGGCAATATAGATACTACCTTTTATGTAAAAGAATGATAAGAATAAAAACTTATCACAAGTATGTATTAAGTGAATTATTAGGTCCCTTCTTCTTGGGAATATTTGGATTTATATTAGTAATGCTAATCCAAATACTTTATGAGTTTTCTGATTTTATTATTTTAAGAAGGATCAGTTTAGAGGTTGTATTGAAACTTCTTTACTATAAGATTCCATCATTGTTAGTATTTGTGATTCCTGTGTCTCTTCTTTTCGCTATAATTTTTTCCTTTGGAAGGCTTATGAGAGATGGCGAAATATTTGCTATGAGATGTAGTGGAATTTATTTTTTTTCTCTGACAATTGTACCCCTTTTGTTTTCCCTATTGCTTTCCATAATTCTTTGGTTTTTTACTTATTCTCTTATTCCAGAATCTAATTTTCGTGCTAATCAATTGATTCAAAAATACTTTTTTTTAAATCCTGCTCCTGTAAAGGGTGAAAATGTTTTTTTTCATGATGAAGAGGGAAGGTATTATTACGTTAAAAAAATAATAGAAAAGAGTAATAAAATGGAAGATGTACTTGTATATGATACCTCAAATTCCAATAAATTTCCTGTTATTTACACTGCAAAGGAGGCTATTTGGAATAGAGATTCACTTATATTGAAAAATGGCATAGTACATTATTTAGGAGAGGATTCCTTTGTAGCATGGGAGGGAAATTTTGAGGAGTTTAAGATAAATCTTCCTCAAGATTTTATGCTAATCTTTTATAGAGATAGAACTCCTCAAGAGATGCCTACTAATGAACTTAAGAAAAGAATTGAAGTTTATAGAAAATCGGGAATATCTGCCAGATCCTATCTTGTAGAGGATTATCTAAGGATCGCCCAAAGTGTTGCATTACCTATATTTGCTATCCTTGGATTTAGTGTAATCCTTATTACAGGAAGAGGAGGAAGACTTTGGGGAACTGCCTTTAGTATTATTATTGCCTTCTTTTATTATGGTTTCAACATTATCGCTCGATCCTTAGGAGAACATGCTATTTTTTCTCCTTTTATCTCTGCATGGTTGCCTAATATTACCTTAGGAAGTATCAGTTTGGGAGTATTTATATGGAAGATAAGAAAATGGTAAAAAGATTAGTTTTTATTACTATAATACTATATTTCATCCTACATATAGCTTTTGCCGAGACTCCTTGGAAAATAAAGGCAGAAAAAATATCTTTTAATTGGGAAACCCAATTTTTTAAGGCGGAAGGTAATGTGGAGTTTTCAGGAAAAGATATATTAATAAAGGCAGACAGATTAGAGGGAAATATAAGAGAAGCCTTATTTATAGCAGAAGGTAATGTTTATTTTAAAGATAAAGAAGGAGAGTTTTGGGCAGAAGATATAGAGTACTTTTATAAGGAAGAGAAAGCTACTATAAAAAATGTGAAATTAAAATATAAGGTACTTGACTCTCAGGAAAAGATGTATATAAAAGGAGAAGATTTAATATGGAAGAAGGGAGATATATCCCTTAAGAAAGGTGCTTTTACTACTTGTTCTTATGAAAATCCTCATTATTTCCTTTCTTCATCTCAAATTGAATATTATCCTAATGATAGAATAGTTTTTATTAATGTGATTTTCTTTTTGAGATTTCCATATCCTGCTTTTTATCTGCCAATTTTTTATGTTCCCTATTATGTAATTCCTCTCACAAAGGAGCCTTCTCCATTTCCTCAGATTGGTTATGATTCTACTCTTGGACTATATCTTACTTATCCTTTTACATATAATCTTTGGGGGGTTCCTGGTGTTCTTACTTTTCTTATATCTCAAAATCAAGGGTTTAAATTCTCTCTATCTCAAAAGTATAGTTTTCCAAATCTTTCTGGAAATATAGATGCTCACTACCTTTATAATTACAATCTTAATACCGATGAATTAAGACTTAGTATTACTGGTAAATATGTTCTTTCTTCTCTTTCCTTAAATTTTAATTCCATATATTTTTCTTATCCTTATTCTGGTAATTATTCCTTGCAAAACTCAGTTAATTTAACCTATACCTCTGGAATATTAAGAACTAATATACTTGGGACTTGGAATAATAATCCCAACTTTGATAATAAAGGGGTAAATATTAATACAACTCTTGATTTCAATAAAAATCTAAAACTACAGTCCAATATAAGATATAGCAAGCTTTCTTATACTTTAGGAAGTAGACAAGAGGATTTGCAGGGAAATATTAATCTTGATTACGATGATACTGTTCAAAGATTTTATATATATGCCAATGAAAGATGGACTAATACTGCAGATTTATTATTAAAGAAGGTGCCAGAATTTTATTATAGTAGAAAATTATCACTTGCAAGTATTCCATCAAGGCTGGAATTACTTTTTGGAAATTATGTTGAGCCAGGTATTCCTTTTACTATCAATACATGGAAAATGGGATTTTCTTTAACTTTATCTCCCAAGTTATTATTTTCTACTGGAAATATCTCTTCAAATCTTGGATTTAAGCAGGAATTCTATGGTACTCAAGATGCACGTTATCTTTTATTTGGAAATATAAGTTATAGCTATAGACTTTCATCTTTAATATCAGGATCTCTAAATTATAATTTCCAATGGTTAGGAAAAGATATTATAACTGGAGATTCTGGGAATACTCCTTTCTATTTCGATTATTTAACTAATATCAACAATATAGGTTTCCAAGCTACTATTGGAAACCCCAATATAAATATATCCTTACAGCAAGGCTATAATTTTATCAATAATACACCTACATCTTTATCTATTTCAGGAATACTAAAACTGGAAAAAACGGCAACCTTTTCTGCTAAGACGTCTTATCTTTGGAATACACAAACATTCACGCCTCTTTTTATCCAAGGTATTTTTCAGAATCCAAATTTTTATTTTTCTTTCGGTAGTCTATATGATTTAAATGCTAACCTAATTAAAAGGGTGGATTATAAGGTAGGAATTAATATAACAGGAGATTGGCATTATGCTGGTAAACTTAGTCTTTTAGGTTATTATATACCTACCTTAGGGAATACCTTTTATTCTCTCTCCTTAGAGAAGGATCTTCACTGTTTTAATATGAAAGCTACATATTATTTTGCTACCCAAAGTTTCCAATTTAGCATATATCTCAAGGCGTTTCCATCAAAAGGATTGGAACTTATGGGTAGACCTGAGGGATTTACCTTGTTACCAAGTTTTTAATAGAAATACTTGTAGTTTTTTGATATAATTTAAAACTGAAAATAAATTTTAATAAGGGGGTTAAGTTTATGACAAAATATAGATGTATAGTATGTGGGTACATTTATGATCCAGAGGAAGGAGACCCTCATGGGAATATTCCACCAGGAACACCTTTTGAAGAGATTCCAGATGATTGGGTATGTCCTGTGTGTGGTGCGGATAAAAGTATGTTCAAACCAGTATAGGTTATAGTATATGAAATATTTTATTATTGGTAACGGGGTTTCAGGAATAACTTCAGCAGAATTAATAAGAGAAAAGGATAAAGAATCCGAAGTAATTATTATTTCTGAAGAAAAATATCCCTATTATGCAAGGCCACAACTTATAGAATTTTTAGCAGGAAATATTAAAAAAGAGGAAATTTTCTTTTATACTGACGACTGGTACAAAAGTAAAAAGATTAATGTAATATTGGGAGAAAGAGTATTAAGGATAGATATTTCTAAAAAAGAAGTTGAAACGAATAAGGGAAAATACAATTATGATAAACTGCTTATTGCTTCTGGAGCAAGACCTCAAATACCTCCTCTTGAAAACATAAATGTAGAAGGTGTTTTTACCCTTAGAACATTAGATGATGCCTTAAATATTCTTTCCTATATAAAGGGAAAAGAAACAGCAATACTTTTAGGTTGTGGCCTTTTAGGGCTAGAGACAGGAAGGGCTTTATATCAAAGAGGTCTAAAAATTATTGGATTAGAATTTTTCCCAAGACTTTTACCCAGACAGCTTGATGATGAGGGTAGTAAAGTACTTCAAAGTATTATTCAATCTAAATTTGGTTTTAGCTTTTATCTTGGAGTAAAGGCCAAGAAAGTATTAGAAAATAATGGAAAATTTGTAGGGATTGAATTAGAAGATGGCAAAATAATAAACGGCGATCTACTTATAATTTCTGCTGGTATTATACCCAATGTGGAATTTGCAAAAAATTCGGGAATAGGAGTAAATAAAGGAATAGTTGTAAATGACTATATGGAAACAAGTGCGGAAGGAATTTTTGCTGTGGGTGACTGTGTAGAGCATCAAGGAAGAATTTATGGCATTATTCCAGCATGTTTGGAGCAAGCCAGGGTAGCTGTAGAAAATATGATGGGAAGAAAAGTAGAATATAAAGGTACTATTCCTCTTAATTCCTTGAAAGTTACAGGAATAGATCTTACTTCTATTGGAGAGATTAATCCAGAAGGAGAAGTTTATGAAATAAAGGTTAATAAGAATAAAGAAGGTTTTTATAGAAAGCTAATATTTAAGGATGATAAGCTTGTTGGAGCTATTCTTCTTGGTGATAAAAGGAAATATGTTAACAAAGTTGTGACTCTAATAAAGAATCAAGAGATCGTTGAGGATAAGGAAAAGTTACTGTATGAGGAATAAATTACTTTGTATTTTATTATTCCTTTTATTAGTTTTCCTTTGTTGTGGTTTGTCTTTAGATTTTCAAGAATTTGCTAAAAGAATAAAAAATATGGATAATGATGTATTATATTTTAAATCCTATGATGGCACTTCTATTGCATATAGAATAGTAAAAACGGATAATTCAAAGGCAACTTTGATATTTATTCATGGTATTTCTGTTTATGGTAAGTATTACCTCCCTTTTGCAAAAGCCTTGGCTGATTTAGGGATAAAGGTTTATCTTCCTGATATAAGAGGACATGGAAGGTCAGAAGGAAGAAGAGGAGATTCCCCTGATTTTAAGTCTCTTTCGGAAGATATGTATAGATTTTACGAGATTGTAAGGATGGAAAATCCTGGTTTACCAGTTTACCTAGGTGGCCATAGTATGGGAGCAGCTTTGACCCTAAAATACTTTATGGAGTATAATTTAAATCCTGCAGGTTTGATTCTAATATCTGGTGGATTACCAGTAGAAAAGATCTCTACTAATAGTAATAATATTTTGAAAATAAAGAATACTACCAAAATATTTCAATTCTTATCTTTTTTATTCCCTCATTTTAGGATTATTTCATGGGATCTTCCTGAGGGAGTGGAGGATAAACTTTTAGTTAATAATTACTCTTTAGCCTTTTTTAAATCTGCCTTTCCAGATTCTGTTAAGAAGATATGGGATAGTCTGTATGTTCCTACTCTTGTAGTGGTGGGAGATAGAGATAAATTTTATAATAGGGATGAATTATTTAAAATAGCAGAAAAATATAAAAGGAATAACATTACCTTTGTAATACTTCAAGAGACAGATCATTTTGATGTTTTAGAGAAAAGTATAGGGAAGATTTATCATTGGATTTTAGGGGGTTCAAAAGATGGAAGACTATGAAAAATTTTTAGAAGCATACTCTAATGCTTTGGTAAGGGTAGTGGAAAAGGTTAGTCCTGCTGTTGTTAATATTGATCTAAGTCAAAGTACTTTTATTCCATTCTTTTTTGGTCCTCAAGAGATTAAAGGCTTTGCCTCTGGTTTTATCTTTACTTCTGATGGATATATCCTTACTAATAGTCATGTTACTCGCCAAGCTACAAAAATTCAGATAACTCTTTCAGATAGAAGATCATATAATGCAGAGCTTGTGGGAGAAGATCCTCAAACAGATCTTTCAGTGCTTAAGATCCCCGAAAAGGATCTTCCTTATTTGGAATTGGGAGATTCTGATGCTTTAAAGGTAGGACAGATTGTTCTTGCCATAGGAAATCCCTTAGGATTTGGGCATAGTGTTACCAGTGGGGTAATAAGTGCTTTAGGGAGATCATTAAGAAGTTATAGTGGGCATCTTATGGAAAATATTATCCAAACAGATGCAGCCCTTAATCCTGGAAGTTCTGGAGGACCATTAGTGGATATATATGGAAAAGTTATAGGAGTGAATACAGCGATAATACAGGGTGCTCAAGGAATATGTTTTGCTATTCCTATCAATACAGCAAAATGGGTAGCTGGTCTTCTTATAAAGGAGGGTAGGGTAAGAAGAAGTTATCTTGGTATTATAGGTCAAAGTGTAGTAATCCCAAGAAAATTGAGGGATATGTTAAATTTGAAGCAAGAAGGTGGAGTATATATTATAAGAGTAGCTCCATCAAGCCCTGCTCAAAAGGGAAACTTACTAAGTGGTGATATAATAATTATGGCTGATAATGAATTAATAAATAATATTGATGATTTACATAGATTTTTGAGTCATACACCACCAAACAGTAAGGTTATATTCAAGGTTATAAGAAATGAAAAGATAAGGGAGTTAGAGATAATACTTGGAAGCGAATGAGTCCTGTAGAAAAATATCTAACAGTTGAAAATGAAGAAACCTTTGAAGTGAAAATTCAAAGATCTCTTTTCATAGGCATAATAAAACCATTGGAAACAAATCCCTCTGATATATTAAAAGGTGTGAAAGAAAACTACAAAAATGCTACCCATTATTGTTATGCTTATAGAAAGGTAACTGGGGAAGAGTACTTTTCTGATGGTGGAGAACCTACTGGAACAGCAGGAATTCCTATATTGAATGCTTTAAGAGAGAAAGATTTATATAATATAATAGGTATTGTGGTGAGATATTTTGGTGGGATTAAATTAGGTGTTAGAGGACTTATTGATGCTTACCATTTTACAATGGAGAAAACCATAGAAAAGGCTAAAATTGTAAAAAAGATAGTTACTGTCAACTATAGAATTAAGGTTACATATAAAGATTTCCCTAATATAAAGAGGGAACTTATTAAAAATTTTTCCTGCGAGATAGATGAGAATTTTGGTGAAGATGTGGTTTTGGAAGTAAAGGTACCTATATCTTTAAAGGAGGAATTTAGAGAATATATTTCTAAAAGGGGGGTAGAAATTGAAGAATACGGAGAGTAGTTTTATCTGGGGAGAAGAATCTTTACTCTATTCCTTTCCAGAACCTCATCCTATGAATAGAAGAAGATTGGAATCTTTTAAGGAAGAATTAGAAAGAAGAGATACTTTGATAAAAAGAGAAACTCCTCAAATAAGTTCCTATGATGATTTACTGCTTTTTCAAACAAAAGAATATGTAGATTTTGTGATTGAAAAATCAAAGACAGGAGAGGGTTATTTGGATTATGGAGATACACCTGCCTTTTTAGATTGTTATGAGGCGGCCTCTTATGTAGTAGGTTCTTCCTTAAAAGGGATAGATCTCATAATGGAGGGAAAATATAAAAGAGTTTTTGTACCTATGGCAGGTTTGCATCATGCAAGAAGGAATACTGCTGCGGGTTTTTGTATATTCAATGATATTGGAGTGGGTATTGAGTATTTGAGAAAAAAGTATAACATTCAAGATATTCTCTATATAGATGTTGATGCCCATCATGGGGATGGGGTTTTTTACGAATACGTGGATGATCCTCATCTATACATTGCAGATGTTCATGAGGATGGTAGATTTCTCTATCCAGGTACAGGGAAAAGGGATGAGAGAGGAAAAGGAAATGCTTTTGGTACTAAGTTGAATATTCCTTTGCTTCCTGGAGCTTCTGATGATGAGCTTTTACTTGCTTTAGAAGAGATTAAAAATTTTGCTTGGGAAATTAAGGTTGATTTTATAATTCTACAAGCTGGAGTAGATGGACTTTCAGGTGATCCAATTACCCATTTAAATTACAGTGTGGAAGGTTATGGGAAATTTGTAAAAGAAATAATAGATCTTTCAAATATGGTGTGTAATGGAAAACTATTGATACTTGGCGGTGGGGGTTACAATCCTGAAAATACAAAAAGAGGTTGGATTAAAATTATAGAAATACTGGAGAAGGAGGATTAAAACAATGCTCTATGAAAAGATCACAAAAGATTATATGACTGCTCTAAAAAACAAAGATAATTTTAGGGCAGAAGTTTTAAGCACTTTAAGATCTGCAATCAAGTATAGAGAAATTGAGTTAAGAGAAAAGGGTAAAGAATTAGATGATGGAGAAGTGTTAGAGGTAATTAAGAAGGAGCTTAAAAAAAGAAGAGAAGCTATTGAAATGTATAATCAAGGTGGGAGGCTTGACCTTGCTGAAAAAGAAGAGAGGGAATTAAAGATTTTAGAGGAATATGTACCAGCAGAGCTATCAGATGAGGAATTAAGGATAAAGATTAAGGAAATAATAGAGAAAGTTGGAGCTACTAATATCAAAGATATGGGAAAGGTTATGAAAGAAGCAATTTCTGGATTAAAAGGATTGGCTGAAGGAGAAAGGATAAGAAAGATAGTAGAGGAGCTTCTCAAAGGTTAATGAAGCATAATCTCCATGTAGTACTTATAGAACCACAGATTCCTTATAATACTGGTAATATTGGCAGGTTATGTGTGGCAACTAATTCCAAGCTTCATTTAGTTGGTAAGCTTGGTTTTTCCTTGACAGATAAATATTTAAAAAGAGCAGGTCTTGATTACTGGAGTTATCTTGATTACGAAACTTACAAGAGTTGGGAAGATTTTTATGAGAAGAATAAAAGGGGAAGGTTTTTCTTAGTTGAATTTCCTGCCTATAAATTTTATACTGAGGTAGAGTATAGAGAAGGAGATTATCTGATATTTGGATCTGAAGATGAAGGAATACCAGAGGATATTGTCAATAAGTATTGGGAGAATTCAATAACTATACCCATGTTTGGTCCAGTTAGATCTTTAAATTTATCAAATTCAGTAGCTATAGTGGTTTATGAGGCGTTGAGACAGATAAAAAAATTTTGATTTTAAAAAAATGAATAAAAAGAAACCTAAGAACATTTGGGAGATATTTAATTTTACTTTTGCCCTTGGAACAGGGCTTCTTGGTTCTTTGTTGGTTAGTATCTTTATAGGATATTATTTAGATAAAGTTTTTGGTACATCACCTGTTTTTCTTTTAGGATTTACAGTTCTTGGAATATGGGTAGGTTTCCGTGATATCTTTAGATTTCTACGGTAAATATTTGAAGATTGCCTTTATAGGAGTACTGATAGGACTTGTTTTCTTCTTTTTATATCCTCCCATATCATCTTTGATTTTTGGATTATGTGGTAGTATAATAACTTTTTGTTGGTTAGCTTATGATTTAAAAAGGTATGGAATAGGAGGATATAATAGAAGTATAATAAAAAGATATGGAGTTTTGATTTTAGCTTTTTTATTAAGTTTGAGAGCTGGCTTTGTAGGAATTATATTATTTTTAATTGGCTATTTAATAGGGCAAGGATATATGATGATAATAACATGGAGGAATAAGGATGGAAAAAGGGCCTGAAATAGGACCTCGAATTATAGGAGAAATCTTTGGTATACCTATTACTGACACTTTCATATCCCTACAGATTATATCTCTAATAGTTCTTGTTCTTTTATTTTGGTTTAGTTATAAACCCAGAGAAGAGCTTACCACTAAGGAAAATATTGTTGAAACTCTTGTTGAAATGTTCAAAAGATACATTACTGGTTTTTTACCTGAGGATGTAGCAGATAGACACCTTGCTTTTTTTGGGACTCTTTTTTTATTCATCCTTATATCAAATTGGTCTGGCTTTATACCGGGTTTTACTTCTCCTACATCCGACATTAATGTAACAGCAGGTCTTGCTATAGGTACTATTTTGTATATTCAATATGTAGCCTTTAAAGAGAAGGGAATAGAATATTTTAAGAGTTTTATCTCACCTTCTATCCTATTTCTTCCTATAAATATCCTTGAGCAGATAACCCGTCCTGTATCTCTTGCACTGCGACTTTTTGGAAATATCTCTGGTGAACATATTGTTCTTGGAATAATTACTATTCTTGCACCTTTGATTGTTCCTGTACCTATTATGGCCTTGAATATGTTTATGGGATTTATTCAAGCTTTTATATTTACAAGCCTTAGCGCTGCATATCTTGCAGCAGCTTTAGAAGAGTAAAGGAGGTAAAGAATATGATCGTATGGGTAATTATTGTTTCTATTGTTACAGCAGGTTTTTCTGTTGCATTAGTAGGTATGAATGCTACAAAGGCTCAGGGAAATGCAGCTGCAAGTGCTTTTGAAAGTGTGGCTCGACAACCAGAGGCTGCTGATCAAATTAACCGTATGCTTCTTTTTGCCCTTGCCTTTATTGAGACTATTATGATATTTACATTAAGTGTAGCTCTTATACTTCTTTTTGCAAATCCTCTTTTGGGAAAAATCTCATAAATTAAGAAGGGAAAAATATGTTTTCATTTAGTCTTCTCACTATAATATCTACTATTGTAAACCTGCTTGCTCTTGCCTGGTTAGTTAAAAGATATCTTTTAGGTTCTATCATTAGGATAATGGATGAAAGAAAAAAAAAGATAGAAAGTGCAATTTTAGAGGCAGAGACTAAATTAAAAGAGGCAGAAGAATTGAAAAAACAAAGAGAAGAACAGCTTTCTCGTGCAAGAGAGGAGGCATCTAAAATTATCCAAGAAGCAGTGGATACTGCTGAGAAGATGAAGAGGGATATACTCCAGAAGGCAGAAGAAGAAGCAGAGAGAATTATTATAAGAGCTCATGAAATATCGATGGCAGAAAGAAAAAGAGCCTTGGAGATAGCTAAAAAAGAGATTTTGGATCTATCCAAGATTATTATAAAGGAATTCTTCAGAAGATTCTTACCCGAAGGTACGGAAGAGCTCCTTATTATTAAATTTGTTAATGGTATGAATTTAGTAATTTCTCAGGTAAAACCAAATAATTTGGAGGAAGTTAAATTTATTTCTTCGGATAATATCAAACCCTCATTGAAAGCTCAGATTGAAGAAAAATTGAGGTCAATTCTTCCAGGAGGTTATAAACTTTCTTTTGAGGTAGATCCTAATATGGGTCTTGGTTTTAAATTATTGATAGGAGAATTTCTTATTGATAATTCCTTAGAGTATCATCTTTCACAAATTTATGAACTCCTAAAAGAGGTTGAGAATATATGAGGGAGGAAATATTACGCTTTCCTATAGAAAGAATTGAAGAAAAATTAAAAGAATATGATTTTTCTCCAAGAATATCTAATATTGGTTATGTAAAAAGTGTGGGAGACGGAGTAGTACAGGCTACGCTTTTGAACTCAGCTTTTGTAGGAGAGATGGTAGTCTTTGAATCTGGGGTTGAGGGTCTTGTACTTAGTTTGAAAGAAGATACAGTTGGAATAGTTCTTTTTGGAAAAGACGAATATGTAAAAGAAGGAGATATAGTATACTCCACTGGTAAAATATTACAAGTGCCAGTTGGTAGGGGATATTTGGGAAGAGTAATAGATCCTCTTGGAGATCCATTAGATGATGGTGGGCCTATTTTCCCTGAGAGATATATGCCTGTGGATAGGGAAGCGCCAAGTATTTTTGATAGAGAGCCTGTAAAAGAGCCTTTGTATACAGGTATAAGAACGATAGATGCTTTAATTCCTATTGGACATGGGCAAAGAGAGCTAATATTAGGGGATAGACAGACTGGAAAAACTACAATTGCTATTGATACTATTATAAATCAAAAGAATTATGGCACCATCTGTATTTATGTAGCTATTGCTCAAAAAAGGACAAATATTGCAAGGCTTGTGCAAACTCTGAGAGAATATGATGCTCTTTCCCATACTATAGTAATAGCAACCTTTCCTGATGAAGCACCCGCATTAAGATATATTGCTCCTATGGCAGGATGTGCTATGGGTGAGTATTTTATGCATCAAGGGGAAAAGGTACTTGTAGTTTATGATGATCTTACAAAACATGCTAATACTTACAGAGAAATAGCATTACTATTGAGAAGAACACCTGGAAGAGAGGCTTATCCTGGGGATATTTTCTATCTTCATGCTCATCTTTTAGAGAGAGCTGCCAAATTAAATAAAAGATTAGGTGGAGGAGCTCTTACTGCTTTACCAATTGCAGAAACCTTAGCAGGAGAAATTGCAACTTATATTCCTACAAATCTCATATCTATAACTGATGGACAAATCTATCTTGATACATCTTTATTTAATTCAGGTATTCGTCCTGCCATAAATGTGGGACTTTCGGTATCAAGGGTAGGTGGTTCTGCTCAACCAAGAGGAATGAGACAAGTTGCTGGAAGATTAAGACTTGATCTTGCTCAATATAGGGAATATGCAATGTTCCTTGAATTTGGTACAGAACTTGATATGGCTACTCAGAAAAAGATAGAAAGAGGCAAAAGAATTGAGGAAATTCTTAAACAAGGTGCTCATGAGGTACAGCCAATAGAAGAACAAATTATAACCTTTTATCTTGCTAATGGTGGATTTCTGGACTCTTATCCTGTAGAAAAAGTTAAGGATGTGGTAGTTAAATATATTGCTTATCTAAAACTTAAGGCTTCGTCTCTATTGGTTTTACTAAGACAGCAATTAGAATTATCAGATCAAATAATTTATCAACTTCATACTACATTTCAGGAATTTCAAAAAGAATATGCCAACCTTACAACAACTCAGGCGTAAAGTAAAGACCATACAAAATATAACTCATATTATCCATTCTATGGAAACCCTAAGTATGGTAAAGATTAGGGCTCTACAGGATAAAGCTTTAAGATTGAAGCCTTACACAGAAGAGCTTTATAGGATATTAGAAGAGATGGTTGTTAGAATTCCTGATGAGTATTTGAATCATCCTTTTATAAAAGAAAGACCTATATTCAAAACAGGAATCTTAGTTGTTACATCTGATCTTGGATTTTGTGGAAGTTATAATTTACAAATTATAGATGCATTGGAAAAATTTTTAAATAATAGAAAGCTTCAAAACTTAAACTTTTATGTAATTGGGTCTCATGCTAAAAGGTATCTTTCTCAGAAAAAGCTAAATATTAAGAAAACCTACTTAAAATTTTTAGAGGATACATCCTTCTCCCATGCTCGGGTTCTTGCAAGAGAACTTATTAATGATTTTCTTGAAAAAGAGATAGATGAGCTTTATGTTATTCATTTTGATTTTATAAATATTGTGAGACAAGAGGTTAAAGTACATAGAATTCTTCCTATGATTCCTATAAATTTGGAAAATAAAAAAGAAGAATTTTTTATATTTTTGCCTTCCTTATCTTCCATATTAGATCCTCTTCTTAATGACATAATAGAGACTCAAATTCACCAGATAATTCTTGATTCAGCAGCCAGTGAACAAGCTTTTAGAAGATTTGCCATGAAAAGAGCACATGAGAATGCACAAAAGGTATACTCAAGATTGTTATTTCAGCTAAACCAAGTCAGACAAACGCAAATTACCAGAGAGCTTTTAGATATAACTTCCAGTATGGAAACTTTAGAAAAAGAGGTGAAATGATTTGGAAGGAAAAGTTGTGGCTGTAAATGGTCCTGTTGTTGATGTTTATTTCCAATATGATCTACCCAGCATATATGAAGCTCTAGAAGTAGAGAACCCAGTCAAGAAGGAAAAGCTTATTCTTGAAACAAGAATTCTTTTAGGGGAAGGAAAAGTGAGAACAGTGGCTTTAGGTTCTACAGAAGGTATAAGTAGAGGTCTTATGGTGAAAAGGACCTTTCATCCCATAAGAGTACCAGTAGGAGAAGATGTTTTAGGAAGAGTAGTTAATGTTTTTGGTGAGCCAATAGATGGGGGAGATAAGATTGAAGGAGAATTATCCTCTATAATAAAGTCAGCCTCTGAGTTTAGAAGAGTACAACCCTCCTATGCTATCCTTGAAACAGGGATAAAGGCGATAGATTTACTTACACCCTTCCCCAAAGGTGGTAAAATAGGACTTTTTGGGGGTGCTGGGGTTGGAAAGACAGTTTTAATTATGGAATTAATACATAACGTAGCGGTAGCTCATGGTGGGATATCAGTTTTTGCAGGTATAGGAGAAAGATCTCGTGAAGGGAATGAATTGTGGTTAGAGATGAAGGAATCAGGGGTTTTGTCTAAGGCAGCTCTTGTTTTTGGGCAGATGAATGAACCCCCTGGAGTTAGAATGAGAGTACCTCTCACTGCTCTAACTATTGCTGAATATTTTAGGGATTATTTAGGTAAAGATGTGCTACTTCTTATGGACAATATTTTCCGTTATGTTCAAGCTGGGTCTGAAGTTTCTTCAATGTTAGGGAGAATTCCTTCTGCTGTAGGTTATCAACCTACTCTTGTTACAGAGCTTGGTGAAGTGGAAGAAAGAATTTTATCTACAGATACTGGTTCTATTACAGCTGTCCAAGCAGTTTATGTTCCTGCAGATGATTTAAGTGATCCAGCTCCTGCTACTATCTTTTCTCATCTTGATTCTACCCTTGTCCTTTCAAGAAGTATTGCAGAAATGGGTATTTATCCTGCGGTGGATCCTCTTGCTTCTTCTTCTCAAATATTAGAGCCAAAGTTTGTAGGATATGAGCATGCAGAGGTGGCAAAAAAAGTAGTAGAGATATTACAACATTATGAAAGTCTTAAAGATATTATTTCCATATTGGGAGTGGAAGAACTTTCTGAAGAGGATAGAATTATAGTAAATAGAGCAAGAAAAGTACAACTTTTCTTATCTCAGCCTCTTTTTGTTGCAGCCCATTATACAAATATACCGGGGGTCTATGTACCAAGAGTGAAGACTATTGAAGGTTTTAAGGCTATTGTTGAGGGAGAAGTGGATGATCTCCCTGAAGATGCTTTCTATATGGTTGGTACTTTAGAAGATGCCAAGAAAAAAGCTGAAGAGCATGGTGCTCTCATGTATTAGCCATGAAAGAAGATGTTAAGAAGGAAGTATATTTAGAGATTGTAACACCAGTAAAAGTAATATATAGGGGATATGTAAATTCCATTATTGTACCGGTAGAGGATGGCATGATTGGAATCTTACCAAGACATGTAAATACATTGGCAAGAATTATCCCTGGAATTCTTATTTCAAAAACTGATAAAGGATCTTCTTATTTTGTAGTAGGTAAAGGATTTATGGAGTTTATTAGAGATAAGGCATATGTTATTACCGATAACGCAGAGATAATAGAGAAAATTGATTTTCATACTTTAGAAAAGGAAGAAAAAGAGCTAAGAGAGAAACTAAAAGAAACCCCAGATAAAGAAACCCGCGACGAGATTAAATATGCTCTTCTTTTAAACTCTTATAAGAAAAGAGCTCTCCAATTATTCTTAGAGACTAAAGATTCCACAAAGTGAAAGAAGTTGTAGATATAGCTGTTGCTCCTGCTGCAAGAATTTCCTTTGCTTCTTCTGGAGTTCTTATTAATCCTCCTGCAATTAATGGGTATGGAATCTGACTTTTTAGCTCTTCTCCTAAATGAATAAAGATGATTCCAGGAAGGATTTCTACAAGATCAGGTTCTGCTGTTTGCATGATCTTTACACCGGTGGCTAAGGCGGAAGAATCAAGTACAAAGAATCTTTGTATGGCTATCAAATCTTCTGCTTTTGCTTGCTGTATTAAATTGGATCTTGTGGTAATAACCCCATCTATTCCTACCACATCTCCCAAATATCTTAAAGCATATTTGTCTTGTGCCAAACCCTCTAATAAATCTAAATGGATAAATACTAATTTATTATGAGCTTTTATCTCTTGTACAATATTGGGTAAAGTTAGGACATTTGTTTTTAACAAAAATAAGACCTTTGATTTACTTTGAAGAGCTTGAGGAAGTCTTTCCTCTTCTCTAACAGCGGCAATAATAGGACTTCCCTTAATAACGTCCAGGAATTCTTTCACACTGATTTTTTTATTTTCCATTTCTCTCCCCTCTTACAAAGATTTTTTAAAAAACTTATAATCTCTTGTTTTTATTATATCAGAAAAAGCAAGGAAGTGTAAAGGATTAAAGAAGTTTAATGGGGTTAATAAGGATTTTTGTGATATAATATCAACAAATTCTTAAGATTGAGAATAATTAGGGGAGGGATTTATGTATAGAAAAGTTTTATTTTTAACAATTTTTTTATTTTTAATTATTGATTATACTTTAGCTCAAACTATTACTTGGCAATCCGGTTATCCAAAACCCCTACCTGGGGGAAGTATCGAATTAAGATGGAATGCTGTTTCTGGAGCTACAAGTTATACAATTTATAGAATTGAAGGTGATGGAAATCCATATCCATCTTATACATACTTTACTGTAACTTCTAATGTATACACTGATACAAATACCACAGATGGCGTTTTATATAGTTATGTTGTAGCAACTAAAGTATCAGGGACAACATATACTTCTCCTATTGTTTCTGTTAAAGCTGACAGGACAAAACCATCTATTGAGAATCTCTCTGCGTCTCCTAATCCATTTTCTCCTGATGGGGATGGTTTTAGAGACATGGTCAATATATCATTTTATATAAGTGAATATGCTACAGTTACAGTTACTCTCATGGATAGTAATAATGCAACTTATACATTACTTGATTGGAATGGAAGAATTTGTCCGGTCCCTGGTACATATAATTTGGAATGGGATGGCTATTTTGGTGGTTCCTTGGCTAAGGAAGGAATAATTATTTATACAATAACTGCTGCTGATTATGCAGGAAATGTTAATACAGCATCTAGTAAATTGATCTTAGATATTCCTGATGTGGAAGTTTCTAATCTTATAGGAACACCTAATCCTTTTTGTTCTATGTTAGATCCGAATAAACCATTTTATAAGGCTACGTATACCAAACCTTTTACAGACACCTATGGGAATGAATTTAACAGGGATCCATCTTTTTATCTTGATCAGGAAGGTATAACCATAGGTAGTATAGCTCTAAGCTTTGACATAAAGCCTTATACAGCATCTTTGACAAATGTGAAAATATCTGTTGTTGATGGTAATAACAACGTGGTAAGAACTATGGCTTTTGAGAATGTAACAAGTCCTGCAACATTTTATTGGTATGGTGAAAAGGATTTAGAGCTTGTTAAAGAGAAACCGGAAGATCTAACTACTTGGTATTATAAGATTGTGGGAAATCCTCCAGGAAATTATAAAGTTATTTTAGAGCCAATATATACTATCATAGATTCTACCAGTAATACTGTTATTAATGTTCCCCTAAAACCTTTAATAACAAATATCACTTTAGGAGAAGTTATAGTTGTACCAGAAGATATAACTCCTCCTAAAGTCCTCTCAATATATCCATCTTCGGGGTCTTTAGTGAGTAATATATCCAGTGTTTTTGCTATTTTAGATGATGGAGGAGGTATTGGTCCAGATTTAGAAAAATCTGCTATAAGGGTAAGAGATAATATTGGAAGATATGTAGGGGGAATTCAATCTCATAATGGTCATGATACAATTTATTGGACATTTACTAGTGCTCTTACAACTGGATATTATACTATAGAAGTAGAACCAATAGATAAAAAGGGAAATAAAGGAAGCTTGGTAACTTCAAGTTTTATTATAGATAATTCTTCCCCCCAATTTATAGATGTAGAGCCTAAAGGGGCTATAATTGGGACATCGGAGATAAGAGTTAATTATAAGGATGAAGGATCTGGTTTAAATCTTTGGGATAATTATCCTTATTCTCCTGTAGGCTCTTATATTGAACTCTTTACTCCAAATGGAAATTCTCAAAAAATATTATTTAATAAAGATAAAACCACATCTATATTAGCTGTAGCTGATATACCTTCATCTATAAATATGATTGATGGAATATATAATATGGGCATCTATTTAATAGATAAAGCTGGAAATTCTACATTTACCACATCCACCTTCTTATTAGATACGACCCCACCTTATGTTATAAATTCTTCTTTAAATTCTACTACCCTAAACTATACATTTACTCAAATTCAAGTATCAGTTGGGGATGCTGGTGTCGGAATAGATTTATCTCCTGTAAAAACCTTTGTAAAAATTTCCTCAGCATCTGGTACTATCATAGCAGGGCCTGAAATAGCTGGAACTTATACCTATACCTCTACTACTCCTAATAATGCAACTCTAATATTAAATATCCCTTCAGGCTATAATCTTACAGAAGGAGATTATTATCTAACTATAAGACTTACCGATCTTCTTGGGAATACTTTCTTTAATACCTCAAAAATTACAATAGATTTGAGCCGTCCCGTTATAATTTCAGTCTTGCCAACTGGCAATGTATCAAAAGTTGAAAAAATAGAAGTAAAATATATAGATACAGGTACAGGAATTGATATTACAAAGTCTGGAATAAACTTAGTTACACCCATAGGTAATTTTCCTTTAGCTTTTGATCCTACTTTATCTGATAAGAACCTACTTGTAGTACCTATATCATCTGATATTTTGGCTCAAGACGGAGTTTATAATATGGCTATAACTCTATATGATATGGCAGGAAATTATACTATCACCTATACTTCCTTTACATTAGACATGAGTAAACCTTATATAGAAAGTACCTATCCTACAAAGAATGCTATACTCGTATTACCGCCCTCTCAAGTATCAGTGGTAGTAAAAGATAATACTACTGGAATTGATACTAACATTTATAAGACATACATAAAGCTTAGAGATCCTAATGGAATGGAAGTTGGGACATATACATATCAGATTTCCTCAGATTCTCGTACAGCTACTCTTACTGTAAATACTACTTCTTATACATGGACTAAAGGCATTTATACTGTAATCTTAAGGGCTACAGATAATACTGGTAACTCTGTAGATGATACCTATACTTTTACCTTAAATTTAGAAGCTTCTTCAACTGCTTCTGGAGATGTTATTGTAACGCCATCTATCTTTTCTCCTAAGAAAGGGTTACTTAGAATAGATTTCCAAGTACAGGCTTCTTTTGGAAATATATCAGAGGTTAAAATAGATATATACAGTATGAACGGTACATTGGTAAAGACCATATATAGTAGAACTTTTACTAGTGTGCAAGCTCAAGATACTGTAACATGGGATGGTAAGGACAATTTAGGTAGATTAGTGCCTAATGGTTATTATCTCGTAAAGATTACAATTAAAGAGTCAAATGGGGCGATTAAATATAAATTTAAGGGATTTGTTGTAGTTAAGTGATAATTTTTAGGAGGAGAGTTAAAATGCGAAAAATAGTGTTTCTTATTTTAGCTATAACAATTTTATCCTCTGGATCTTATGCTCAAACCTATGGGGGTTTTTCTGAAGGACCTTATCTTTCATGGAGTCCAAGGGCTATGGGTATGGGAGGTGCTTTTATAGCAATAGAAGGAGATATTAATGGGATTACATATAATCCAGCATCAATAGCAAGACTTTATAATTCTCAATTTTTTATCTCCTATAATTATTTAGGTTTAACTCCGGAAAGTCTTGGTTTTAGCGGACCTAACATAACAGGTACTATTATATCCTTTGCTGTACCTGATAAGGGAATGTGGGCAAGTGCATTATATTATAGTAGAATTTCTCCTGATGAAGAATTAGGAGTACCCTATTCTGAGAATGTGTTAGCCTATTCTATAGGTAAAGTTTTGTTTTCTAATCTTTCTGTAGGAATGAATATAAAAAGAATGTGGGCAGTTTTACCATCTCCTTATAATTCAGAAGGCTTTGGTATAGATTTAGGAGTAATATTTAAACTTACTCCTCAAGTTAAAATTGGAGCTGTAGTTTATAATCTTTATAATAATGTGTCATGGTCTGATGGAACAGAATCTTATGATGAACCAATAACACCAAACATCAAGGTTGGACTTTCATATCAATCAGAAAACTTAGCAGTATCTGGAAATGTTAGTATTCCATCTTTAAGTTTCCAGATTGGTGGGGAATATTTGTTTAGGAAAGTCGTATATGTGAGATTAGGATGGAATGTGGATTCTCCTACTTTTGGTCTTGGTTTTAAAAAGGATAATATAGTAATTGATTATGCTCTTTTATACTCTTTAAACTTGGGTGGATTTTACCATAGAGTAGGGCTTTCTATGAGTTTTTGAGGGAACTATTTTAAAGGGGAAGGGCGCTTACGTCCTTCCCCTTTTTTCTATCCTTTAATTACAGCTAATGGTTTCATCTGAGCAACTCTTTTTGAAATTTCTGCGTTATGTACTACATTTACCACATCTACTACATTTTTGTAAGCTTCTGAAGCCTCTTCTACTATAGAAGCCTTAGATGCTGCTTTTACTATAATCCCTCTTTCAAGTAGCTCCCTTTCAATATCCGAAGCTCTTAAGCCACTTTTTAAAAGCTTACTTCTGCTTTGGGTTCTTCCTGCTCCGTGGCAAGTAGATCCAAAGGAGAGTTCCATTGCCTTAGGAAGACCTATAAGAAGAAAAGAAGATCTTCCCATATCTCCGGGTATTATCACTGGCTGACCTATATCCTTGTAATCTTCTGGAAGGTCTGGATGTCCTGCTGGAAAGGCTCTTGTAGCTCCTTTTCTATGTACTATTACCTCTTCTATTTTTCCATCAATATCGTGTTCCTCTAATTTGGCAATATTGTGGGCCACATCATAAATAAGCCTCATTCCTAAGGATTCAGCCCCCTCCCTAAATACTTTTTCAAATACCTCTCTCACCCAGTGGGTTATCATTTGTCTATTTGCCCAAGCAAAGTTGGCTGCACAAGACATGGCTGAGAAATAATCTTGACCCTCAGGAGAATCAAAGGGAGCACAAGCAAGTTGTTTATCAGGTACTTCAATGCCATATTTTCTCATGGCATTAGACATTACTCTGATATAATCTTCTGCTACCTGGTGTCCAAGACCACGAGATCCTGTATGTACCATAATTACTATCTGATCTGGAAAGATTCCTAACTTGTCAGCTATTTCTGGCTCGAAAACTCTGCTAACTACCTGAATTTCCAAGAAGTGGTTTCCTGAGCCCAAAGTACCTAATTGATACTCTCCTCTTTCCTTTGCTTTTTTGGATACCTTATCTGGATCTGCATATGTTAGTCTTCCTCTTTCTTCTATATGTTCTAAATCTTCTTTCCATCCATAACCCTGTTTTACAGCCCATTGAGCACCTTTTTCAAGTACCTCATCAAGTTCTTTACCTTTTACCCTCAGATCTCCTTCTGAGCCTACACCAGCTGGTATCTTATCAAAAAGCTCATCTACCAACTCTCTTATCTTTGGTAAAACATCTTCTTTTGATAAATTAGTTCTTATCAATCTTACACCGCAATTTATATCGTATCCTACACCTCCTGGAGAAATAACCCCTCCCTTTTTCTTCATAGCTGCTACTCCACCTATAGGAAATCCATATCCCCAATGGATATCTGGCATAGCTAAAGAGTATTTTAGTATGCCAGGTAGAGATGCAACGTTGGCTACTTGTTCTGGAGATTGGTCTTTAACGATATCTTCCATTAATTTTTCATCAGCAAATATAATCCCCGGTACCTTCATAAAAGGCTTATGATCCTCAGGTATCATATATCTATAATCATCTATCTTAATAAGTTTTCCTTTCCATTCATTTCCCATTTTTTATTACACCCCCTAAAACTTTTGTATTTCTAAATCTTCCTAATATTTATTATAATGAAAAAATAGGAAAAATAAAAAGAAGGGAGGAAAGCAGGCTTATGTTTTACGAAATCTCCGTATCTACTCCTCAAAAGGTGGCTCTTGTAGATATAACAGATAAGATTGAAGAAGCTATAAAGAAAAGTAATGTAAAAAATGGAATTTGTTTCATTTTTGTCCCTCATACTACAGCAGGAATATTAATAAATGAAAATTATGATCCTAGTGTGGTGAGAGATATTATATCTACTTATGATAAGATAGTTCCCTCTAACATTCCCTATGCTCATGCTGAAGGAAATTCTCCTGCTCATATTAAGAGTACTATTGTAGGGACAAATACCTTTCTATTTGTAAGGGAGGGTAAGCTTAATCTTGGAACTTGGCAAGGAGTCTTTCTTGCGGAGTTTGATGGACCAAGGTATAGAAAAGTGTGGGTTGACATATGGGAAGAAAAGGAATAAACTTATTTATAGTTAGTACTTATAGAAAGGGGGGAAAAATAAGATGGCGTGGTATTGGTGGGTGTTGATAGTTATTGTGATTATTCTTCTTATTTGGTATTTCATGAAGGGGAAGAAATAGGATTTTAATTTTCTAATTTTTAGATCATTCTTGAAGGAAGGTCTATAGAGGCCTTCCTTCTTTATTTATATTTTTTATTGTTATTGTTATAATAGAAATCAAAGAGAATAGAAAGGGGGAGTATGATGCGTCCTGCTTTAATTATAGTGGATATGGTAGTAGATTTTGTTACAGGAAAGTTTGGTAATCCATATGCTCAAGAGATAGTTCCTAATATTAAGCTTCTTATTGAAAAAGCTCATGAGAAAAATATACCTGTTATCTATTTAAGAGATTCTCATTCTGAGGAGGATAAAGAGCTTTCCTTATGGGGAAAACATGCTATGGAAGGAGATAAAGGTTCTGAGATAATACCTGAACTTGCCCCTTCTCCTCAAGATTATGTAATAAATAAGAAAGTTTATAGCGGTTTTTATAAAACAGATCTTGAAGATGTTTTAAAGAAACATAATGTGGATACAGTGATACTTACAGGTACAAGCACCCATATATGTGTACTTCACAATTCTGCTGATGCCTTTTTTAGAGGATTTGAGGTGATTGTTATTTCAGATGCCACAGCATCTTTTGTCCCCGAAGAGCATGAAAGAGCTTTAAAATATATGAAAGATATTCATAATGCAAAGATATATACAACTCAAGAATTTATAGAAAAATGGGAGGAGATAAATTGAAAGAATTTTTGATTGCAAGACCAGAAGAAATAAAGAATGGTTTATGTACTGATGCCTATTTTTTAAGGACTGAAGAGGTATTAGATGGTTTAAGCAAAAATCCTCAGGTAGTAATGGAACTTTTTACAAAAAGTTTTCCTGATGAAAATTATCACTTTGGAATAGTTCTTGGAATATATGAAGTAGCGAAGCTTTTAGAAGGCCTTCCAGTAGATGTTTATTCCATGGAAGAGGGAGAGATATTCTTCCCTTATGAGCCTGTGCTCCAAATAAGGGGAAAATATAGAGATTTTGCTCGATATGAAACTGCTATATTAGGGTTTATCTGTTTTATGTCAGGTATTGCAACAAAATCAGCTCGTGTAAGAATTGCAGCAGGAAATAAAAAGATATATAGTTTTGGGACTAGAAGACAACATCCATTTTTAGCTCCAGTAGTAGAGTATGCCACATATGTGTCTGGATTTGATGGAGTATCTAATGTGTTAGGGGCAAAGTATATTTATAAAACTCCTGTTGGCACTATGCCTCATGCATTAATTTTGATTATAGGAGACGAAAAAGAAGCTTTTTCAGCTTTTGATCAATATGTAGATCCTAAAATACCAAGAATTGCCCTTGTAGATACCTATGGTTCTCCTACTATAGGTGCATTAAATGCTTTGGAAGCTTTGAAAGATAGGCTTCAAGGTATAAGAATAGATAGTAAAGATTTTTCTTATCTTATAAAAGATATTAGATGGGAATTTGCAAGAAGAGGTTATAATAATATTCAGATATTTTTGAGTGGGGGTCTTGATGAGTATGAAGTAGAAAAATACAGAGACTTGGTAGATGCCTTTGGAATTGGAACAAGGGTAGCTAATGCTCCAGTTATAGATTTTGCATTAAAAATCGTAGAAGTAGATGGGAACCCAATTGCTAAAGTGGGTAATATGCCAGGTGCAAAACAGGTTCAGAGAAGTGAAAATTTTAACGATACTGTAAGACTTCATACTTCAGAATTACTTCCTGGTAAAAAGCCTCTTTTAAAGCCTCTTATATCTCAAGGTAAGATCATAAGAGACTTTGAAGAGACAGATAATATTAGAAAGAGAATATTAAATAATATCAATTCTTTACCCGAGGAATTTAAGATTATAAAAGGAGGAAAGAAATACATTCCCGAGTTTTTACCTTGACGATAAAAGCCTTTTTTGTTAGTATTACTTTGTATCCCTAGAAATACAGAAATTTTTAAAGAAAAGGAGAGGGTAAGGAATGAAGAGGACTTATCAGCCTAAAAAACATCATAGAAAAAGAGTCCATGGTTTTCTTGCCCGTATGAGAACTCCCGGTGGTAGAAGAGTTATAAAAAGAAGAAGAGCGAAGGGAAGAAAGAGATTAACAGTATAATTGAGACTTTATTCATTTCCAAAAGAAGAAAGGTTAAAAAGACAAGAAGATTTTTTACGTATTTTAAGAGAGGGAAGACCTTATTCCCTTTCTAAGAATTTTGTTGTTTATATAAGAAGAGGAGAAAAAAGAAGAATAGGGATAAGTGTAAGTAAAAAAGTAGGGCCTGCAGTTGTTAGGAATAGAATAAAGAGACTTATAAGAGAAGTATATAGACTTCATAGACCTTACTTAAGTGATGATGCAGAGATTCTTGTAATAGTTAAGCCAGGAGAAAATATAGAAAATATTAATTATCATAAAATGAAGGATATGCTATTAAATATATGGATAAAAGCTGGTATTTTAAGGGATGCTTAAGAAATTGTTAGTTTTAGTTATAAAAATATATAAAAGATTTATATCTCCTATTTTACCTTCTTCCTGTCGTTTTTATCCCACATGTTCTTCCTACGCCTTAGAAGCCATAGAAAGGTTTGGGGTTTTTGAGGGGAGTATTCTTGCTATAAAGAGAATTTTGAGGTGTCATCCTTTTAATCCGGGTGGTTATGATCCTGTACCTACAAAAGAAGAATTATTAGAATTGAAATTGCAAAGGAGGAATAAATAAATGATAAATGCTTTAGCAAATGGTTTAGGATATCTTTTGGAGCTTTTTTATAGTTGGACTGGGAATTATGGGGTTGCTATAATATTTTTAGTGATTCTTGTAAGGATTATTTTATATCCATTAACTCATGCCCAATTAAGAAGTATATATCTTCAGCAAAAAATACAGCCTGAGATAAAAAAGATTCAGGAGAAATTTAAAGATGATCCTCAAGAAATGAATAAGCAGATTATGATACTTTATCAGCAGTATAGAATTAACCCGATGATGGGGTGTTTACCTCTTCTTATCCAATTTCCAATTCTTATTGCTTTGTACCAGCTTTTATTGAATTATAAGTATACTGTAACTCCCAGTTTTTTATGGATGTCAGATCTCACTAAGCCAGACTATCTTCTTTTGATTATCATGGCTATTGTAACTTATTTTTCTGGGATATTGTCTTCTTTGTCTTCAACACCAGAGCAAAAGAGACAGCAGCAAATTATGAATATCTTTACAACCTTACTTTTTACTGGAATGTTTCTGCTTTATAAAGTACCTGCTGGTGTGATGCTTTATTGGCTTGTATCTAGTTTATTCCAGTTACTGCAACAGTATATAGTATTTAGGCTCCATAAGGAGGGCTAATACTGATATGAAGGAGATTGAGATAGAGGGCAAGACCTTAGAAGATGCTCTTCTCAAGGCTAAAGAGATTTTGGAAGTTCCTCTTGATAAGATAGATTATAAAATTATTGAGTATGGAAGAGAAGGAATTTTAGGGATAGGAGCAAGGCCTTTTCGCATATATGCTTGGATAAAGGAAATTCCTGAAGATATATTAAGGAATTTTATAAAAGAAATCTTAAAAATGTTAAATGTTAAAGCCAAAATAAAGATATTAAAGGAAGAGGGGAATATAAAAATAAGTATTGAAGGGGATAATTTAGGAGAATTAATTGGTCCTGCAGGAAGAACACTTTCATCCTTAGAGTATATAATCCGTCTTTATGCCTCTAAAATGCAGATAACCGATATTATTACCTTGGATATTGATCATTATAGAGAAAGGAGAGAAAAGTATTTAGAAGAGTTGGCAAAGAAGATAGCTGCTAAGGTAAAAAAAGAAAAGAAAGAGTACAAACTAAAACCTATGACTCCAAAAGAAAGAAGAATAATTCACTTAACTTTGCAAAATGATCCTGATGTAATTACATATAGTGAAGGAGAAGATCCATATAGGTATGTGGTTATAGCACCTAAGGAAAAATGAAAGATACAATTACAGCTATAGCTACCCCTCTTGGTTATAGTGCTATTGGGATAATCCGAATAAGTGGACCACAGGCTATAGGAATTGCCAAGAAAATTTTTTTACCTATCAGAGAGAAGGATCTTGAAAAAGTACCTTCTCATACTTTGCATTATGGAAGAATCTACTATAATGATGAGTTCATTGATGAGGTACTTTTAGCTGTTTACAAAGGTCCAAATTCCTATACAGGCGAGGATATGGTAGAGATATTTACCCATGGGAGTCCTATTATTCTTGAAGAAGTTTTAAAGATTATCATTAATGAAGGTGCTCGAATAGCAGAAAAAGGTGAATTTACCAAAAGAGCCTTTTTAAATGGAAAGATTGATCTTCTCCAAGCAGAAAGCATAAATGAAATTATAAGGGCAGAAAGTAAAACGTCATTGAGGATAGCTCTATCAAAATTGGAAGGTGACACTTCCAAAAGGATAAGAGAATTAAAAGATAGAGTAGAATTTTTAAGAGTACAATTGGAAGCCTCCATAGATTTTCCTGAGGATGTGGAAGAGAAGGAGAAATCAGAGTGGATAAGAATATTGGAAGAGATTAAAAAAGAGGTAGAGGAACTTTTATTAAAGGGGGAGAAAGGTGATTTAATTAAAGAAGGCTATAAAGTTATATTAGTAGGAAAGCCAAATGTGGGAAAGTCAAGCCTTTTTAATTCTTTAATGAGGGAAGATAGGGCAATAGTAACACCAATACCAGGTACTACAAGGGATTATATCGAAGGAGAGATTTATTTATCTGGTTATCTTATAAAAATTTATGATACTGCGGGTCTTTCTATTCCCCGTGATATATTGGATAAATTGGGAATGGAAAAAACTAAAAAGATCCTTGAAAAATCAAATATTATTCTTTTTGTACTTGATGGAAGTCTTGAAATTACTGAGGAAGAAAAGAATCTTTTTCAAGGGATAATGAGTTATGAAAATAAGAAAGTTTTGTTAGTTATCAATAAAATAGACTTACCTTTGAAAATTGATCTATCCTTTTTCCCTGAGAATATAGAAAGGGTATACGTGTCTGCTAAAAATAATATAGGTATTGATAGATTAGAAGAGAAGCTTAAAGAATATATAATTGCAGAAGAATCTATAGATGGATTGTTTCTAAATATATATCACAAAGAGGAGCTAAAAAAAATAAATAACTTAATAGATGAGTCAATAAAAACCTTGAAAAATTTTAATGCTATTGATATACTTGGGTCTTTTCTTTATGATATTGAAAGATCATTAGGGAATATGTTAGGTGAGGAAGTATCCTTAGATATTGTGGATAAGATATTTGAAAACTTCTGTGTTGGTAAATAGGAGGTTTTTATGGAATTTTGGGTAATAATTTTAGGTATTGTCCAAGGAATAACAGAATTTTTACCCATAAGTAGTACCGCTCATTTGATTTTAATTCCTTATTTATTTAAGGTACCCGATTTTGGGCTAACTTTTAATGTGGGATTACATCTTGGTACTTTTCTTGCTGTATTTTTATATTTTATAAAAGATTGGATAGAGTTTTTAATTGCCATATTTAAAGGGGGAGAAAAAAGGAAAATTCTTGGACTTATAATTCTTGCCACTATTCCAGCTGGTATTTTTGGGATTTTATTAGATCCTTTTGTGGAGAAAATTTCAGAGCCTCAAACTTATCCTTTTGCAATATGGATTATTTTGGTGGGAGTAGTAGTCTTTGGTATTATCTTTCTCCTATTGGAAAGATATAAAAGTAAGCCCTTGGAACTTAAAGATTTAGATATAAAAAAGGCTATAATTATTGGAGTTTGGCAAGTATTTGCCCTCTTTCCTGGAGTTTCAAGGTCTGGTTCATCTATATCAGGTGGAATGTATGTAGGATTAAGAAGAGATGAAGCTACAAAATTCTCTTTTTATATGTCCCTTCCTTTAATAGGTGGGGCAGTATTCTTTAAGTTTATAGACCTTTTTAAAGGTAACCAAACAGGGGAGTTTACATATATCTTATACGGAGCTTTAGTATCCTTTGTTGTAGGAATCTTCAGTATTCATATTCTTTTAAATTATGTGAAAAAATCATCTTTAAAGGTATTTTCATATTATAGATTTATTCTTGCTTTTTCTCTGCTATTAGCCTTTTTTAGTTTACATATACTTTCTATTTTAGTTTTTACAGCTGATGTAATATACCTATTGGGAAATTTTTATAGACCTAAAAAAGAGGCCATTTAATATTTATTTATGTCCATAATTTTATTGACATAAAGAATTTATCTTTTTTATAATAAACAGAACGACGTTCGTTCAATAGTGGGGAATAAATATGAGAATAAGTAAAGATCCTGAAATAAGAAAGAAAGAACTTATTGAAACTGCCCTTTGTCTTTTTCTCAAAAAGGGCTATGAAAAAACATCCATAAGGGATATATTGAGAGAAGTTAAGGGTTCTCCTGGTATGTTTTATTATTACTTTTCTTCAAAAGAAGAGATTTTTGAGGAAGCAATAAAGTATTATGTGGAGAATTATATAAAGGGACTTATAGAAATACTTAAAGATGAAAGAATCTCTTTAGTGGATAAATACAATAAGATTGTAAGCTCAGTGATAAAGGCTTTTGAGGATTTAAGATCCTTTTCTAAGATCTATTATAGTCCTCAATATTTTCCATTAAGGGTTAAAATATCGTTTGAAATATTGGATAAATTAATAGAGCCATTTTCTCAACTTATTGAGAAAATAAAAAAAGATCCTCAGCTTGATTCCAAAAGATGTGCAGTATTTATACTTTATGGGGTTTATGGTCTTTTGCATGAAAATCTTGAGATTGAAAGTAGTTATGTTAAAGGAATTATGGATTTCATCCTTCTGATTACTAAAAGAATTCTGGGAATTTATGAGGAGGGAGAGTTATGAAAAGGATTTATCTTTTTTGTTTTAGACATTCCAAGATTATAGCCATTTTATCATTGGTATTATTTATTTTGTCCTTTTATCTTAGTTTAAATATTAAGGTAAACTATGACATTTATTCTCTACTTCCAAAGAACCTTCCTTCAGTTAATGCTTTAAATGAACTGCGTAGTACCTTTAAACTGGGTGAAGAAGCATTTATATTACTTCGTTTTAATAATCCCTATGATGTGGATTCTTTAAAGAAAAAGGTGTCTCAAATAAAAGGAGTATCAAAGGTTTCATGGATTTCAGATTTTCAAGATATTTTTTTGCCTGATTATTTTTGGGATCAAAATATAAAAGATAAGTTTATAAAAGAGGGATATACATTTTTGAAAGTTGAGTTTATAGAATCCTCCCAGAGTCCTTTAACAAAATCAGCAATAAAAGAGATAAATTTGATTCTTCCAAAGGGAAGCTATTTTACAGGTAATGCGGTTATTGCTCAAGATTTAAGCAATTTAACTCAAAGAGAAACCATTCGTTATCTTCTTATTGGTAGTATATTGGTCATAATATTCTTATTTTTCCTTGTACCCTCAATGTATGTACCCGTTCTTATCTACTATACCATCTTTCTTTCTATTCTTATAAATACTGCCATCTCTACTCTTTTAGGGCAAGAGATAAGTTTTATATCTCGGATGATTGTGGGAATTTTACAACTTGGTGTTACTATGGATTATGCCATATTTTTGTACCATAGATATGAGGAAGAATCAAAAACAAAAAGTAAGGGAGAAGCAGGATGGGAAGCAGTTAGAACTACAGCTACAAGTATTGTGGCAAGTTCAGCTACTACTATGGCTGGTTTTCTTGCTATGACTTATATGAGATTTGGGCTCGGTAAAGATCTTGGATTTATTTTGACAAGAGGTGTATTGGTATCTTTTATTTCTTCTCTTACTATTCTTCCTGTACTCCTATATGAATTTCATCATAAATGGTCAAGTTCTAAGAGGTGGGTCTTAAGAATACCTGGAGAAAAGTTATTCAATTTTGTAATAAGATGGAGGCCTGTAATATTTGTTATATTTCTTATTGGTGCTTTTTCCCTTTTTATTATTCCTAAGTTTCCTGTAGATTATAAGCTTTTAAGAGGACTTCCAGAAAATATACCTTCCATGATAGGACAAAGAAAGTTAGAAGACATATTTGAAAAAAAGTCTACCATTTTTGTTATAGGTAAAGAATCACCAGATAATTGGCAAGAAATTATAAAAGTATTAAAGAAAGAACCTTACGTGACAGGTATCATGGGGTACTATGAAATGGTAGATCTATTACTGCCAGATTATATGGTGCCAGAAAGTGTGAAGAAAAGTTTCTTTAAGGATGGAGTTTCTTATCTATCTTTAGATGCAAATTTTTCCTATGGTTCCCCAGAATCTTATGATTTTATAGAAAGAATGAGAGAAAAAATAGAAAAAAGATATAATGTTACTTTTACAGGAATTCCTGTTTTAAATTATGATCTTAAAGATGTAACCACTAATGACTTAAATAAGATAAACGTTATATCTACAATAGCTATTTTTATGGTTGTAGCTTTCTCTTTTCTTTCCTTACCTATTCCCATCCTTCTTGTTCTTGTTATAGAGATTGCCATAACGATTAATCTTCTTATAGATTACCTAACATATGGTTTTATCTTTTTCTCTTCTAATCTTTTTATAGGGGCTATCCAACTTGGAGCAACTATAGATTATGCTGTGCTTTTAACCTCTAGATATTTGGAAGCAAAGAGAAAAGGGTTTGATAGAATTACCTCTGCCCATTTTGCCTTTGAAGGTATAAATAGTATCATAATTAGTGCAGGTACCATGTTTTTAATCTCCTTTCCTTTAGGTATTTTTTCTGATATTTTTATGGCAAAGAATTTAGCTATGCTTGTCAGCAGAGGAGCTATTATTAGTGTATTATTTGTAACCTTATTAGTGGTCCCTATCCTTGTAACTTTGGATTCTTTTCTTGATAAATTAGGTTTTATAAGGAAGGAGGAGAGAAGGTGAAAAGAGGAATTATCATATTAATATTGATGGGTATAATTTTTAGTATTTCTTTGGGACATTCTTTAGAGATTAAAAATGATGAAACCATTTATGTCCTTCTTGGAGCTGAAGGTAAAGCTAAAAGGGTAGATCTTGTAAATTGGATTAGTATAGAAGGAAAGGGAAATTTTAATATCATAAAAGATGGAAAATATATTAAAAATGTAAAGTTGCACACTAACGATCTAAAAATGAAGGTAGAAAAGGGTAACATAGTGATTTATGGAGAATCTTCTGACAATAAGAATATATATTTAACAGGAGAAGTTAATAAAAAGGTTCCTTTAGATTTTAAGATTACTTATAAATATAATGGAAAATTAGTACAACCAAGGGATTTTTTAGGGAAATCAGGAGATTTAGATATAGAGATTTATATGAAACCTAATGAAGATATTCCTTTAAGAGTAGTAATGTCTACTGAGTTTTCTGCCGATGATTTTGTACTTAGGAATCCCAATGATTTTATGATAATGGTATTGGGGAAAACAGTTAGGCTTACAAGTTTTACATATCCTATTCCTGATGCAAAATTAAGGCTTTCTTTGAGAGGTAAAAAATTGAAGGTACCTGCTATTACCTTCACTGCACTTCCATCCCTTCCTCCAGTTGATTTATCAATGAAAGAGCAACTTAAATCTATTAATGAGGGAATTGAAGGCTTTCTTTTACTTAATCAAGCTCATCAAAAAATTCTTAAAGGAATCCTTGAAGGTATAGAGAAAAATACTCCAATTATTCCACAAGAATACCTTACTTTGCCCTTTACCCTTATGGCTAATCAAAATAAAGCCTATTTAATATCAAAAAATTTAAAAGAGTATCCCAAAAGCTTTAATAATTTATATGGATTTATAAAGGGGAAAGCAGAAAGTAGTAATGATGAAGATTGGAAAAAGGCATTGATGATGGCGGAAGAGGTTAAGAAAGAGATAGAGACTAATAGTTTCTCAGATGATATAAAAAACATTGGAGATTTTATTGGGGATCTTGCTTTTCAAAGTAAAAAGGCTATGGACATAATTGGGACTTCTTTGCAAGGTATTCAGAATATTGAGAATATGTTAAATATAATGCTTTATGGGGGAGAAATTGAGGGGAAAAAGCTTTTAGGACTTGTTGAAGTGGAGAAAAATTTGAAAACTATGAAGAAGAAAATTGGAGATAACCTTTCTCTTTTGGAAAAAGGAGAAGAAAAAATAAATTCTTGGAAGAAGAGATTGGAAAACTATATATTTGCGGGTCAAATTCCAAATGCAAAATCAGTAGTTAGGTTCTACTTTAGACTTAATGAAATAGAATGATTTAAAAAATTATATTACTAAATAGGGTAAGCATTGATACAATGCAACTTGCAAATATAACACCTAAGGTTATGGTAAAAAAGGCTTCTTTAAAATTTAGGCCTAAGACTCTGGCTAATATGGCACCAGTAAAAGCTCCTGTTCCAGGAAGAGGAATTCCTATAAAAATTACCAATGAAAAAACAAGGCCAGATGGATATATTTTTAGCTTTCTCAATTTTCTTTTTAAAAATCTTTCATAATAACTTTTTAAGGGCTCTCTACTAAGGAGAGCCCTACTTATAAAATCAATAGTAAAATATATCGCTATACCCATTAATGTATTTCCTAAAAAGCTTATTAAAAAAGTTTCCCAAGGAGAAAGCCCATTATATATTCCATATGGTATGGAAACTCTGCATTCTCCAATGGGTGTTATTGAAAGAAGAAAAACTTTTATTATTAATTTTAGGTTCATATATTAAATTCCTCCCATGTTCCATAAGTTACCGGAGATTTAATGTTTTGGGCTATAAATAATTTTCTTTCTCTTGGTAAATAAATAATACTTTGTAATGTTAACCTCGTACTTACACTTTTAAGAATTTCTTTGGCGTATTCCACATCTATATTATTAACTTTTTCTATTTTTTCTCTTATTATTTTCTCCCTTTCCCTTGTATCTATCTGGTGAACATAAGACCCATCTTTAAGAGGGATAGGCATTTCTTCAACAAGTCTTTGTGCTTGTTCTGATATCATTTCAGGATGTTGATAGTGATTTGTAGCTATTAGGAAGCCTTTATCCCTTAAATCCCTTATGTATTTCATCTTTGGACTTATTTCAAGAATAACTGCATTATTTTTATCTGAGACAAGTACATTTAATCCTTGAAAAGTATATGGAGCATTTATTAAAGGATCATCTAAGTTATTAGAATATTGAATTATTTTGCGGGTTAGGAGAAATTCTGGAGCTCCCATCTCTTTTCTTTTACTTTGGGATACATTTATTGAAACGAATAAATTGTCTGATATACCAGTATAAGACCCAACAAGGGCAGGCCAAGAAATAGCTATAAAGGAATTTCCTTTTTCTGGGTAATATTTAAAAATAGTAGTGCATAATGGAAGTTCATCTATGAATACCCCATAATCGAGATTTCTTCCTATAATTAAACTTCCATCTTTATTTCTAAAAACAAAGGATGAACAGCTTTTTCTCATGCTTTTACCAATATAGTAAGTAGATATTTCATCGGTAAGATTGAAAAGAAGAATTTTTTCATAGGGTACATGGCTGGCATCAGAAATTCCCTTCATTTCTTCAAAAAATTCCTTGGATTCAGGGTAAAAATTAAGTATCTTTTTCTCAAAATCTTTTGCAGTTTTAAGCATTAATCTATAAAATAATTTCCCTTTTATCTTGCCTTGAAAAAGACATATTAAATTCTCAAAGTTATCATTAAAATATTGAATCTCGTCTTTAAGAGCTATTCCATGCTGATAGCCTATCTCATAGGGATTACCTTTAAGCTCTACCACTCTTATGTTGTCTTTTTGGGAAAAATACATGGTTTCAAAATTTTTTTGGATAAACATATTACTGTGGATATGGTCCTGTGTTACCTTCTTCATTTATTTTTATCACATAAACATCATATCCTCCTGATCCAAAAGACAATGTAAATCCTGCTATAATATATCCCCCATCACATGTTTGCCAGATAGAAAGTGCCTCATCACGATCTATTCCTCCATAAGTTTTTTCCCAGGCTTTATTCCCATTTTTATTAAGTTTTATAATGTAAACATCCTTTCCACCAAACCCAAAAGATTCAGTAACCCCTGCAACAATATAACCACTATCATTTGTTTGCTGTATTGATAATCCCCAATCATTATTTTTTCCACCAAAAGTTTTTTCCCAAACTTTGTCTCCATTTTCGTTAAGCTTTATTATGTAAACATCACTCCCCCCCTTACTAAAGGATTCTGTCCAACCTACAACAATATATCCTTTATCTTTGGTCTGCTGGATAGAATATGCTTCATCATAATTTTTTCCACCAAAAGTTTTTTCCCATTCCTTACTTCCATTTTTATTTAGCTTTATGATATAAAAATCACCATTACCTGCCCCAAATGAATCTGAAAATCCTGCAACAATATAACCTCCATCTATTGTCTGTTGGATTGAAAAGGCTTCATCCCAACCATTTCCTCCATATGTTTTATCCCAAACTTTATTACCATTTCTATCAAGTTTTATAATGTAAACATCCTTTCCTCCTGAGCCAATGGAATATGTTAAACCTGCAACAATATATCCTCCATCTTTTGTTTGCTGAACAGAATATGCTTCCTCATTCTTACTTCCTCCATAAGCTTTTTCCCAAATTTTATTTCCATTTTTATCAAGTTTTATTATGTAAAAATCAACATTGCCTGATCCAACGGATTTTGTTCCACCAACAGCAATAAACCCATTATCTGTTGTTTCATAAATTGAGTTTCCTTTATCCCAAGATTTTCCCCCATAAGCTTTTTCCCAAATTGTATATCCATTTTTGTCAAGCTTCATTACATACAAATCAGACCCCCCATTCCCAAAAGACCATGTATGTCCTGCAATGATGTACCCTTCATCTTTTGTCTGCTTTACAGAATACCCATAATCATCATTTTCCCCACCAAAAGTTTTCTGCCAGACCTTATATTGAACTTTATTTTCTTTTTTTACATTGATACTAAAGCTTTTAGTAGTTACTATCTTTTCATAAAATTTAACAGCTTCTCCTAACTTATTTCCATTTATATTGGATTCAAGTTTTAATACCTTTTTAACTGATATCTCAGAAAAACTTATGGAAATAAAAAGAGTAAGGATTAAAATAGTAATCAATAATTTTTTCATTTTATTCTCCTTTCTAAATATCGTAACTATTCCATATTATAACATTTTATCTTTGTTACAATTATCGATAAAAATTTATGAAATCAAGTTTCTTTTCTTCAAAAGTTTACCTTTTAAAATGCTATAATTATGTTAAACTTTACATAATTTTAGGAGGAGACATGAATAAGATTTTTAAATTCTTATTAATCCTTCTTTTATTATTTACCATATCTTATGGAAAGGAATATAGAATAAGAGAAGCAAGAGTATATTACAATATTTTGCCAAGTGGAGAGATAGATGTTAAAAATCAATTAACCTATGATTTTTCAGGATCTTTCTCAAGGGCATGGATTACTATACCAAGAGGAAAATATACTTTGGAGGATGTATCCGTAGGTGAGATAGTTGGGGGATCTCTAAAGAATTATGCCTATCATCCTGAAACATCAGAGAGGATTCCAGCTACTTTTGATGTGGTTGAGAATAGTAAAGAGTATAAAATTAGTTGGTTTTATAGAGCAAATTATACGGAAAAGACTTTTGTAATAAGCTATAAGTTAACCAATGCCCTAAAAGTATATAATGACGTGGCTGAATTCTATTGGAAAGTATGGGGAGGAGATTGGGATATAGGACTTCCAGCTTTGTGGGTAGAAGTTAATTTACCCTCTGAAATAAAATCCAAAAATGATATAAATTATTGGCTCCATCCTAAGATAGAGGGAAAGATAGGAATAAAAAGAGATTACAAAGGAATAATTGCATATGCTGGAAGTATACCACCTCATCAATGGGTAGAGGTAAGAGTAGTATTTCCAAGAGGTTATTTGACCAATTTAGATCCGTTTAAGGTTGAGTCAATATCTAAAAATGGTAAAGATTTAATCTTAAAAGAAGAGGAAAGGTGGCAAAAGGAAGAAGAAAGAAAACAGCTTATACAAGCTATTTTAACGATTATCTTTGGTATATTGTCAGTAATATTCTTACTTCTTGGTTTTGTTTTACCTCTTCGTATATATTTTAAATATGGAAGGGAGCCTAAGGTACAATATGATAGAGAGTATGAGCAAGAGCCACCTTCAGATATACCACCAGCATGGGTAGATGCTCTTTTAAATCAAGCATCTAACCTTTCGCCTGATTCTATTGTGGCTTCAACTCTTGAGCTGGCAAGAAGAGGATATCTCAAGTTTAAAGAAGAGATTAAAGAGGGGTTTTTAGGTATAAAGCATAAAGATTATAAGATCATCATAATGGATAAAGAAGTAGAGAAAGATCTTTCTGGAGAATTAAAACTTCTTCTTAATAAATTTAAAGAGTTTGGTAAAGAATTCTATGTTTCTGATTTAAAGAAAAAAAATTTAAGTAGTTTCAAGAAAGATTTTGATAAGGAAGTAGAAAAAGTAGTCTTTCAAGAGAAGAAATGGATAATTGATGAAGGAAAAAGAAAATTATTATACTTAATGATTTTGTGGATTGTGGTAGAGGTTTTTTTGGGAATTTTGACCTCTATACTACACTCTTGGAGTATACTTATGCTAATGTTAATTATAGGTATAAACATTGTTATTTCTATTATTTTTATGCATTCAGCACAAAGATATTCTCCTGAAGGGAAATTACTTGCTTTAAGATGGAAGGCTTTTAAGAGGTATTTGAAAGATTTTTCTCTTATCTCAGAGCGACCACCCTCTTCTTTAGTTCTTTGGGAGAAGTATTTGGTCTATGGTACTGTGTTAGGAGTTGCTAAGGAAGTTTTAAAGGCAATGCAGATGTTAAGTATCCCTGTAGATCAGATAACATGGTATGCTCCCGCTTATGCAGGGAGTATAACGGGCTTATCAGATTCTATTCAAAGTTTTAGTTCTTCTCTTGAGAGTTTTAGCAATGCCTTTTCAAGTAGTGTAGCTTCCTCTACATCTTCCTCCTCTTCTTCTGGAGGAGGTGGAGGAGGTGGGGGCGGTGGTGGAGGGGCTGATTAAAAATTTAAGAAAGGAGTTGATATTATGATTGAAAAGTTAAACGAGTATTGGAGAGCTTGCTGTTATATTTCAGCTGGGATGATTTATCTTCTTGATAATCCTCTTTTAAAGGAACCATTAAAACCTGAGCATATAAAGGAGAGGCTTCTTGGACATTGGGGGGCAAGTCCTGGACTTTCCTTTGTATATGTTCATGGTAATAGGGTAATAAAAAAATATGATCTTAATTGTATATTTATTGCAGGTCCTGGACATGGAGCACCAGGTGTTATTGCACCAGCATATTTAGAAGGAACTATAAGTGAACTTTATTCTCAGTTTAGTCAAGATGAAGAGGGTATGAAAAATCTTTTTAAAGCCTTTTCATTTCCGGGAGGTCTTGGTAGCCATTGTACTCCAGAACTTCCTGGATCTATACAAGAGGGTGGAGAGCTTGGTTATAGTTTGTCTCACGCTTATGGTGCTGTTTTTGATCATAAAGATCTTATAGCCATTACTGTGGTAGGTGATGGTGAGGCAGAAACTGGTCCTCTTGCCACCAGTTGGCATTCAAATAAATTTTTAAACCCTGTTAAGGATGGAGCAGTACTCCCAGTATTACTTCTTAATGGATATAAGATAAATAATCCTACTATTTTGGCGAGAATAGATAATGAAGAGCTTTTAAATCTTTTTAAAGGCTATGGATATGAACCATATCTTGTGGAAGGGGAAGATTCTCTTGAAGTACATGAGAAGATGGCAAAGACTATGGATTCTTGTATAGAAAAAATCCTGAATATATGGGATACTTCCAGATCTCAGAATAAGCCATTTAGACCTTACTGGCCTATGATTATTTTAAAGACTCCAAAGGGTTGGACTGCTCCAAGGAAGGTTGGAAAACACTATATTGAGGGATATTGGAGAGCTCATCAAGTGCCTTTTTCTGATGCAAAGGAAAATCCTGAAAGTTTGAAGGTTTTGGAGGCTTGGCTGAGAAGTTATGAACCTGAAAAATTATTTACTCCTGATGGTAAGCTTAGGGAAGATTTAAGGGAGATAGCCCCATCTGGAGAGAGAAGAATGAGTGCTAACCCATATGCTAATGGTGGATTATTGAGAAAAGAATTAAAACTTCCCAATCTTAAGGATTATGCAGTGGGGGTGGATAAACCCTTTGAGGATAAGGCAGAAAATACACGTCCTTTAGGTGTGTTTTTAAGGGAAGTTATAAGATTGAATCCAGATAATTTTAGGGTCTTTGGACCTGATGAAACAAAATCAAACAGATTAGATGCAGTATTTGAATATGGAAAGGTTTTTATGGGGAAGATTCTTTCTGAAGATGAGGATGAAGGATATCTTACACCATTTGGAAGAACTATGGAAATGCTTTCAGAACATACCTTGGAGGGATGGCTTGAAGGGTATCTTCTTACTGGAAGACATGGATTTTTAAATACATATGAGGGATTTGCCCCCATAATCTCGTCCATGGTAAATCAATTTGGAAAATGGCTTGATATCTCTTCTGATGTACCTTGGAGAGCTCCTATCTCTTCATTGAATCTATTATTAACCTCTGTAGTATGGAGACAAGATCATAATGGTTTTACTCACCAGGATCCAGGATTTATAACATCTATTGTGGATAAGTGGCCTAATGTGGTAAGAGTATACTTCCCCCCAGATGCCAACACATTACTTTGTACCGTATGGCATTGTTTCCAAACCACTAATAGAATAAATATTATAGTCATAGATAAACAGAAACATCCTCAATATCTTTCTATGGATGATGCCTTTAAACATGCTATGAAAGGTATTGGAATATGGGATTTTGCAAGTAATCATCCAGAAGAAGATCCTGATGTTGTTATTGCAAGTTGTGGTGATATCCCAACTAAAGAGGCTATCTATGCTGTTAAGCTTTTAAAAGAGTTTTTCCCTTATCTAAAGATAAGATTTGTAAATGTGGTAAACCTTTTTACTCTTACACCTAATACAGAGCATCCAGATGGACTGACAGATAAAGAGTTTGATTCTTACTTTACAAAAGACAAACCTATAATATTTAACTTCCATGGTTATCCATGGCTTATACATAGGTTAACCTATAGGAGAAATAATCATAGAAATATTCATGTGAGAGGATATAGGGAAAATAGAAAAATAGGAATAGATGCTGGATATCTTGCACCTTTCTTAAAAGGAAGAGGAGGTATAACCACACCCCTTCAACTTGCTATATTGAACCAGATAGATCGTTATAGCATAGCCATGGATGTTATTGAAAGGGTAGAAGATTTGCAGAATAAAGGAGGTTATTACAAAGATTTATTGAAGAATATGCAGATAGAAGCCCTTGAATATGCATACAATCATGGGGTTGATAAGGAAGAATAGAGGAGGTTGGAATAAAAATGAAAAGTTTAAAAATAATTTTACTATCTATATTTATACTTACCTTGATATCTGTTTTCTCCTTTTCTCAAAATGAAGCTGATGCAAGTATAGTTATATCTCAAGAAACTCTAAATAAATTTTTGTCTGCAATTGGAGAGATAAAAAGAACTGAGAGCTTTAATGTTTCTGGGATTAAAAGTGAGTATACCTGGATTGTTAAAAATCCAAGAATAATTTTAGATGACAACAAGGCAAGATTTGAAGCTGATGTTTCTGTATCTATAAAGTTTCCTTCTGTGAGCTATACTACACCTGCCTACGGAGAAGTTTCGGTAAAGTATTTATTGAATGAGAATAGGATTTATATTAAAGTAGAAAAAGTAGCTTTTGAAGTAGCTTTTAGTATTCTTGGGAAGAAAGTTAAAGTAGGAGAAGTCGATATAACTAAGATATATCAAATTGCCTTCTCCTTTCCAGGGCCAAAACCTTTTGAATCAATGGTATCAGTAAGTATGCCTGATGGCAGTATTAAAATGATTAAGATAGAGACTATACCAGTATTAATGATTGAAAAGGGGAAAATTGTAGTAGGATCACAGATAAATTATCTTCCTGTAAAGTAAAAATTTGATATTTTGGGTAGTTTTAAAAATAGGGAGAAAAGGTAGTGCCAAGGAAGACCTTTTTTAATTTGCCTGAAGAAAAAAGAAAGAAAATAACAGACACGCTTATAAAATATTTTGCCACAAGGCCTTATAGTAAGGTAGATATTGAAGATGTATCAAGAGAATGTAAAGTGGCAAAAGGAAGTATGTATCTATATTTTGAGAATAAAAAAGATATGTATTTTTATGTTATAGAAGAGTCAGCAAAAAAGATATTAGAAGTTGCAGGCAGATATGATTTTGAAAAGATTAGTCTTTTTGAATATGTGGAAAAATCTTTTGAAGATACATGGAAGTTTATTAAAGAACATCCTTATGAATACATGCTTCTTGAAAAAACTGCTTTTTATGATGATTCACCCTACAAAGAAGAAATACAAGAATTTTTAAAAACTAAAACTAAATCTTTTCTTTACGAATTGATTGTAAAAAATCAAAAAGTTGGATTGATTAGAGAGGATATTTCTCCTGAATTAATTTTAATTTTTATTGAGTCTTCATCATGGGGGTTAAAAAGATTTTTTATTGAGATGGCTAAATTGCAGGGATTAAATGTATATGATCTTCCAAAGGACTATGTTAAAAAAACAGAAAATGATTACCTTAAACTTTTAAAAGAGGGGATAGAGAAAAAATGAAATTATCTTGACAAATTATGACTGATTAGTCATAATTGTATTGAAAGGATGTAAGGATATTTTTAGGGGAGGTTTTTATGTTTATTCAAGTAGAAAATGTTTCTAAGGTCTATCAAGTGGGAAAGTTTAAAGTAAATGCTCTTAAGAACATTAATATGTCATTAGAAAGAGGTAAGTTTTGTGTAATACTTGGTCCTTCGGGATCTGGAAAAACTACCTTTTTAAACATAATTGGAGGAATAGACAGACCTGACGAAGGAAAAGTAATAGTGGATGGGGAAGAGATAACAGGATATGACGATAAAGCTTTAACAAATTATAGAAGAAGAAAACTGGGTTTTGTTTTTCAATTCTATAATCTTGTAAATTCTCTTACTGTTTATGAGAATGTACTCTCTACTAAGTATCTTTCTGAAGATGGATTGGATCCCAAAGAAGTCTTAGAAGTGGTAGGAATGTGGGAACATAGAGATAAGTACCCTTTTGAAATATCAGGGGGAGAACAACAAAGGGTTGCTATAGCAAGGGCAGTAGTAAAAAATCCAGCAATTATTTTGTGTGATGAGCCAACTGGAGCTCTTGATTTTGAAAATGCAAAGAAAGTTTTGAGGCTTTTGGAAGATATTAATAGAAAGTATGGAACTACCATCATTATAGCTACACATAATACTGCTATATCTCAAATGTCTCACAAAATTATTAAATTAAGAAGTGGAGAACTTACTGAATTTGTTGATAATGCCACTCCTCTCTCTGCTGAGGAGGTGGTTTGGTAATGCTCAATAAAATACCATTAAGGATAATGTGGAGAGATAAATCCCATTTTATAGGAATAATTCTTTTAGTTTTTCTTGCCTCTTTTGTCTACAATATTTTTAGCGTAACTATGACAAATGTGGACATCAATTACAAAAATTTTGTTGAGAAATACAAACAGGAAAATTTTCATTTTATTACCTTTTTCCCTATTGATATAGAAGAGATTGAGAAAAAGTATAATGTGGAGATAGAGGAAAAATTTAATTTTGATTATAATTATGATGATAAAACCATTAGATTTTTCAATATTACTGAGAAGGTAAATAATCCATTAATATTGGAAGGTAAAATACCAAGTTTAGGAGAAGTAGCTATTGATCCCAATTTTTCTCAAAATAACAATTTGAAGATTGGAGATACTATAAATATAAATGGAATACCCTTTAAGATTTCTGGATATGTGGCTCTCCCTGATTATATCTATATTACAAAAAATGAAACTGATATTTTACCAGACCCGTCTCATTTTGGTGTTGGAATAATGAATATGGAAGATATGAAAAAATTTATTTCCAGTGTAGCTTATAGATATTACATGGTAAGAGGTAAGGTCAATGATATAGATTCTTTCAAGGCAGATATAAATTCAAAATATAATTTGATTTCTTTTCAAGAAAAAGACGAGAATTGGAGAATTATTGTTACTGAAAAAAAAGTAGAAAGTGGAAAACCTCTTTCATATGTTATGGCGTTTACTATTCTTTTAATCTCCTCTTTACTTCTTTTTATTGTTTTGAGAAGAATAATTAATTCTATGCATAGGGAGATAGGAACTCTTTATGCTCTTGGATATACCAAGGGTGAGATTACAAGGATATATATTATGTTTCCTTTTTATATTTGGCTTTTTGGTGCTATTCCAGGTGGAATTTTAGGCTATATATATTCTGATAGTTTTATAAATTTATATGTATCTTTCATTAGTGTACCAATTGTGGAAAAGATATTTCCTGTAAAAGATCTTTTTGTGGGTATATTTTTGCCAATAGTTTTTATGGGGTTTTCTGGATTCTTTGCTATAAGAGATCTATTAAGGAAAAAAGTAGTTGAGATAATAAAAGGAGAAGCAGAAAAGGCATTTAAAGTAAAGTTTCGTATAGGTTTTTTAGATAAATTATCTTTTAAGCTTAGAATAATGATAAAGCATGCTCTTCTTCATCCTTCGAGAGAGATTGTAATTATTTTGGGTGTTGCTTTTTCTGCTTTGATATTAATGTATGGTATTACTGCTGGATCAGCTCTTTCAAACCTTGTTTATGATACATTTCAAAATACTTTCAGATATAACTATATGTATGTTTTTAATTTCTATCAGAAAGATCATAGATATCCTAATTCTGAAAGATTCAATATGTTATCCTTTTATAAGGAAGGGACAAAAACGAGGATTACAATTTACGGAATAGAGAAGAAATCCCAACTAATTGTGTTAAGAGATAACAAAAGAAATAGGGTAGATTTAGAAGGGTTTGTTATATCACAAGCCCTTGCTGATAAGCTAAATTTAAAAGAAGGTGACATGTTAAAGGTAATAAATACAATTGATGGGAAGAGATATTCTCTTAAGATTTCAAAAATAGTAGATCTTTTTGTAGGAAATACTGGTTATATGAATCTTGAAGAATTTAATAAAACCTTTGGATTAGAAGATGGGGCTTTTATTGGGCTATATTCCATTGATAAATTAAATATCCCTGAGGAAGAATTAATTGTATCCATGAGCAAATCAGATTTGATGAAAGCCTTTGAGGATTCTACTGAAAGTGTGAACCAGATATTGCAAATGATGTACATTGTGTCTTTCTTTATGGCCTTTATTATTATCTATATACTTTCTTCTCTTATTATTACTGAGAATAGAAAGACATTAAGTATATTTAAGATACTTGGTTTTAGAGATGGAGAATTAAGTACCATGTTTTTAGGATTTAATAATATTTCTTTTCTTTTTGGATTTTTAATAGGTATTCCTTTATATAGTTCATTCATCAAGTATATTGTTAATGTTGCTTTAAGGGATCTTGACTTCTCATTGAAGATGTATGCAGGATTTAAGGATATATGGCTAACTTTTATTATTCTTTTTGGCGCTTTTATACTATCTAAATATTTAAGTAGAAGAAGAATAGGAAAGATTTCACCAGCAATTGTAATAAAGGAACAGACAGAATAATATTTAGAGGACTTCATTTCTGTATGATATAATAAATGACACTAAATATATGTCTCATGTAATTTGGGAGGTGTTATAGTGAGAAGATTAATCTTATTTGTTTCAACTCTAATTTTCTTGTTTTCAGTGACTTATGCAGGAAATTTTGGGGTAGGTATAATTGCTGGTGAGCCAACAGGAATCTCTTTGAGACTTTGGCAAGATAAGGTAAATGCTTTTGATTTTGGCATTGCTTGGAGTATAGATGCCAATATATTGCATATCTCAGCCGATTATGTAACCCATAATTTTGGAATATTTAAACCCACATCGGGCTCTATGCCTTTTTATTATGGTATAGGATTAAGAATACTTGCAAAGGATAATACAAATTTTGGGGTGAGAGTTCCCTTAGGAATAGTTTTTATGCCAAAAGGAACAACCTTGGATTTCTTTTTTGAGATGGTCCCAACCCTTAATCTTGTGCCTGCTACTAATTTGGATGTAGATGGAGCAATAGGATTTAGATATTATTTCTAGCTAAGGAGAAGGATAAACTATGGAATATTTAAAAATAATACTTCTTGTTGTTATTCTTCTTTTTATTGCAGGTTGTACAAAACAATCATCTACCAATGACGGTACTGTTATGCCAACAGGAAATTTTGAGTGTAATATTACAATAGATCCTTATCAGGATAGGACTGAAATAAGTCCTTACATATATGGGGTAAATCAGGATATAGAAGGGGTCAAAGCTACAGCAAGAAGGATAGGAGGGAATAGGCTAACAGGGTATAATTGGGAGAATAATGCTTCTAATGCAGGGTCAGACTGGTATCATAGTAGTGATTATTACTTACCATGGCATATGGGGATTCCTCAAAGTGACTATAATAAGCCTGCCATAGTACTTACTAAGTTTCATGATAAGTCCTTAGAGATGGGAGCAATAAGCCTTATTACTCTTCAGATGGCAGGATATGTAGCAAAAGATGCTAATGGTTCTGTATCAGAAGAGGAGACAGCACCATCTTCAAGGTGGGCTGAGGTGAAATTTAGAAAGGGATCTAATCTTTCTTTAAATCCTGATACTAATGATAATTTTGTTTATATAGATGAGCTTCTAAATTTTCTTATAACAAAATATGGAAATTCAGATTCCCAAACAGGTATAAAAGGATATCTTTTGGACAATGAACCAGATCTTTGGAATAGCACTCATCCAAGGATTCATCCCCAAAAAGTAACATGTAATGAGCTTATTACAAAATCAATTGAGCTTGCAAAGGTAATAAAAGAAATGGATCCAAAGGCTCTGGTTTTTGGTTATGAATCTTATGGCTTTATGGGATTTTATAGTTTACAAGATGCGCCAGATTGGAATAACGTAAAAGGTAATCATAAGTGGTTTATAAGCTATTATCTGCAGAAAATGAGAGAGGCTTCTGAGCAGTTTGGAAAGAGACTTCTTGATGTTTTGTCTATTCATTGGTATCCCGAGGCAAGATCTTCTTCTGGAGTTAGAATATGTTTCGATGGGGAAGGGGCAGAAGATAAAGATATATGTATAGCAAGGATGCAAGCTCCAAGAACTCTCTGGGATCCAACCTATAAAACTTCTGTGAAAGGGCAGATAACTTCTGGTGAGAATAGCTGGATTAATCAATGGTTTCCAGAATTTTTGCCTCTCATTCCAAGAATAAAGGAGGATATAGATACTTATTTCCCAGGAACAAAGCTTGCTATTACAGAATTTGATTATGGTGGAAAAGATCATATATCAGGGGGAATTGCTCTCGTAGATGTACTTGGCATTTTTGGAAAATATGGGGTTTATCTTGCTACAAGATGGGCAGAGAGTGGTTCCTATGCTGCTTCAGCTTATAACATCTATCTAAACTATGATGGTAAAGGCTCAAAGTATGGGGATATATGTGTAAAAGCAGACTCATCAGATGTGGAGAAGATGCCTGTATATGCCTCTATACACAAAGATGATCAAAATAAGTTGCATATTATTTTGATAAATAGAACGTGGGATGAGGAAGGAATTGCTAAGATAAAGATTCGCGGGGACTATACTTATACATCTTGCACCATTTATGGATTTGATTATAGGTCTCCTGAAATTAAGAAAATAGATACTATTAGTAATATTGAGAATAACTATTTTGAATTAAAAGTGCCTCAATTAACCGTTTATCATCTTGTATTTTAAAAATTTAGGGGAAGAAAGTTTATTCTTTCTTCCCCTTTGAGGAGAAAAGATGATGAGACTTGATAGATTTCTTGTAAATCAAGGTTTTGGAAGTAGAAAGGAAGTACAAAAACTTATAAAATCAGGAGTTGTTAAGGTAAATGAAGAGGTTATAGACGACCCTTCATATCATATTGATCCCAATAAGGATATAGTGAATATTGATGGTGAAGAAATAGAGTATAAAGAAAATTTTTATTTTATGCTTAATAAACCAAAGGGATACATTACTGCAGCTTATGATGAAAAATACCCAACAGTCATGGATTTATTTTCTTCTGAACCAATGATTGATAAACTATTTCCTATAGGAAGGCTTGATATTGATACAGAAGGACTTCTTATAATAACTTCAGATGGACAACTGGCTCATAGAATTACCCATCCTAAGTGGAATATAGAAAAAGAATACTTTGTAATTGTTGATGGTGATGTATCAGATATTGATTTTTCAAGATATGAAAAGGAAGGAATATATTTAAAAAAGGAGAAGTATAAAACAAAACCTTTCAAAGTGGAAGTTTTAAAAACCTCCCCAGAAGAGTCAGAAATACTTATTACTATAACAGAAGGGAAATATCACATAATAAAAAATATAATGTCTGAGTTAAAACATGAAGTTTTATATTTAAAAAGGGTAAGAATAGGACCTTTGAGACTTGACGAAGATCTTGCCCCTGGTGAATACAGAGAGCTAACAAAAGAAGAGATAGATATGATAAAAAGGTCTGTAAAAATGTAAATTAATTTTTAAAAATTATTATTAATCCATTCTAAAGCCTTGAATATGTATTTATTCCAGAATTGCCAGTCATGGGTACCATCATCTTCCACATAGGTTACATCTATTCCTTCTTGTTTTAATGAGTTATATAGATCTCTGTTTTCTTGAATAAGAAAATCGTCTTTTCCGCAGGCCATATATATTTTGGGAATACTTTCTCCTTTTTCTTTTAACCTTTTAGCAAGAGCTGTTATATCTTTATCACTACCAATTAAGGAATTTAAATCTCCAAATACGTGTCTATAGTATTTATAACTTGCAATGCCATTATTATAATCGGGAGTGATGCCTGATATCTTGTTAATTATAAGGGCTGAGGATAGAGCAATTATTCCTCCAAAAACATTATTATAAACAAGGCCATTTCTCAATGCTCCATATCCTCCCATGGATAATCCTCCAATAAAAGTTTTTTCTCTTTTTTCCGGTATAGGAAATATATTTCTTGTAAATTCGATTAGTTCTTCGCCTATAAATCTACTGTAATAAGCTTCTCTATCCTCATCATCTAAATAAAAACTATTCTCCCCAGATGGCATAAATATTGCTACATTGTAACGTAAAGATAATTCTACTATTTGGGCTCCATATAACCAATCCATATGATTTCCTGCATATCCATGCAAGAGATATATTGTCTTCATTGAATCAATATCTGTGTTTTTGGAAAAGCTTCTATCAAATCTATCTACAGGTAATACAGCCATTAGTGTTGTACTTCTTTTAAGCATCTTTGAATAAAAATTAATTTCCATGATGGCCATTATAAGACTCCTCCTTCGAATTTATACATTAATATATAAGGATATTAGTATCCCGGAATCTTGCTATCATCAAGTCCTATGTATGTAGGTGTTTCATCTTTAATTTTTGACAATTCATACAATGCTACTGCGTTTTTACCAAGTTTTATATTGAATGTTATGTATCCATTGTTTGCTTTCATTCGCCATGTGGTAATGTAGGGTTGAGCTACTTCTTTCAAGGTTTTTATTTGCTCCTTTGATGGAAATCTTGGTCTACCCATATCGATCCATGTCTTCCATGGATTACCATGATTCTCATCTATTAATTTTTGCTTTATAAATACATCTTCGAATTCTACTGGTATTTCGAGCTTATATTCTCTTTCTTGTTCTGCATCTTTGCTCATAACCTCATTCCATGCAACAATAGCAATAGATCCATCTTCTCTTTGAGTTACTAAAATATGTTCATCTCTATACAATATCTTTTTGCCCATTGCATTGAAAAATGTAAACATATGGAATACAGGTTTCGGGATGTTATTAAATGCCACTAACCCAAAGCCACCATGAAAAATTGATCTTGGCACATCTGCCTCTTCAAAGACATCACTAAATGTCCAGTAAGAGAAGGAATCTACATAATCCCCGCCCTCACTTAAAACCCTTGCAAGGTATGCAGCATTAAAGGGAGTGTCATGTATAGGGCATAAAGGATTATAAGAGCTATTGTATTCGGTTATGTGGATGGGTAAATTAGGGAAAGGTGAATTTTTTACTTGATTTCTTACCTCTCTAAATTCCCTTATCATGTAATCAATAGGATTTACATCATGATAAGCAAAGTGTGGCGTATATTCAGGTGTTTTTGCTGTGTATGAATGTCTGGTTACAAAGTCTACAGGTACGTTATTTTTATAACAAAAATTTAGAAAGTCATCTATCCAATGTTCTCCTCCTCCACAAATAGCGGGTCCACCAACTTTTATGTTTTCATCTACCTCTTTTATAGCTTTTACTGTGACCTCGTATAATTTAAAATACTCAGCTTGATTGGCATCTTTCCAGAATCCACTTAAATTGGGTTCGTTCCATATTTCAAAGGGCCACTGTTCTACCTCTTTTTCTCCATATCTTTCAATAAAATGTTTAACTACTGCTTTAATGAGTTTTTCCCATTTATTATAATCACTGGGAGGAGTAACATTTCCTCTCCAATAGAATATAGTTTGTGTACCAGAAGCAAGTTTTGATGGCATGAAGCCTATTTCTACAAAAGGACGTATACCAAGTTCTAAAAATGTATCGTAAATTCTATCAATATATGTAAAGTTGTAAAAAGGTTGAACGGTATTTCCAACTATGTCTTCACGGTATATTCCTACATCATCATGAAGGAGTCCGTGGGCTCTTAAATATTTAAATCCAATATGCTGTTGTACATAAGTTAGAGCATCAATATATTCTTTTTGAAGAGCAAGACCTATTCGACCACTACCAACACAAAATTTCCAATTGTCAGGAAAAGTTCCTATTTGTTTGTCTTTTTCAATTTTGATATGAGTCATTATTTATTAACCTCCAATATTTATAAATTTTCTTTTTACTTTACAAATCTCCATGTATCCATATCAAATAAATTAACTGCTTTTTCACCTTTAAAAACAAAATATAAGTCGTGAGTACCTGTTATGTTGTTGATATCTGCTTCCACTTTAATCCATTTTGATGAATCATTGTTCTGTGGGGTAATCTCTATAACAGAAATTGGTTTACTATCTATAGAATCTAATCTAATTTCTATATAACTTTTCCCATTGATATTGGAAACCACGGCTTCAAATTTCTTCGGTGGTATATTTCCAAAATCAACTTTTGATAGGGCGATCCAATCCCCATTATCTATATCTGTTAAACACATATTGTTGCTTGCATTTTCTTTCTTTGTAGAGATTCCTGCACACCATGCGAACGTTTCTGCTTCAACAGTTTTATAAGGATCAAAGGGTTTTATTTGAGATACTCCCTTGTAATCTGCTATAACTTCTTTAATCTTTCCGTTTTCAATTTTTACTTCATTTATATGAGGTGATCTATAACCTTTTGCAACTCCCATGTCTAACGCAAGAGTCTGAGCATGATATGCGATATACCATTTACCTTTAAATTCAAAAAGTTGATGATGATTATTACCACCAACAATAAAGAAGTATCCTGGATTTTTCAATATTACTCCTTGGTATTCCCAGGGTCCCATAGGGTTTTTACTTGTCATGTATACTATAGCTCCTGTGGGAGGGCTTCCTGCAGGTTTTGGTCCAGCGTAAAAATTTGTACAATAGGAGTAGTAATATAGACCATTTATTTTATTAATTCCTGAGGCTTCAAACATAAAGGGAGCTGGTATTACTTTTGCCTCTCCTATAACGCTTATCATGTCATTGCCAAGCTGCATAACTCTTGCTGTGTTAGGCATTTCTTCTTTTCCTTTTGGAACTCCCCCACCAAAATAAATATATGCTTTTCCATCATCATCTACAAGTACAGCAGGATCAAATAACCATACAACTCCCACTACTCCGGGAGTATACCAAGAAATAAGAGCCTTTCCAAGAGGATCTGTCCAAGGACCAATTGGTGATTCTGATGTCAAGACACCAATACCACTGGCATTGTTTGAAAAATAAAGGAAAAATTTATCTTTACCATTTATTTTTTTACATACTACTGCAGGAGCCCAAGAATTCATTGCCCATTTAGCAATGCCATTAGATCCGGCTACCTCAATTTCACCATGATCAGTCCAATTGGCAAGATCTTCTGATGATATAACGCTTATCTTGTTAATTTTACTATATGAGTTTTCTTTTACATTACCATTAATATCATATTCTAAAATGTCATTAGTAAGATATATGTACACTCTATCGTTATATACAAGAACAGCTGGATCTGCACCAAATTTGTGGGATATTAATGGATTCCCATTAGTCGGTTTTTTACCAATAGGTTTTTTAGGTATAACTATAATATCCGCACTAAGCGTAGCGCTTGTTTCTGCCTTTAATGGAATTAATAATAAAAGGAAGATAATAATAAAAACGATTGTATACATAGTACTAAAAAACCTTTTTATATTACCTTTAGTGACGAACATTTTAACCATCCCTTTTTATAAATATTTAGTAGAAATTTTAATATAATTGGTAGACATAAGTCAATATATTGTTTTTTAACATTTTAACCATCATATCAATTTCCCTTTTTATGTATAACTTTAATTGACTTTCTTTTGAGTTTATCCTACTATATATTTTATGAATAGCCATAAATTTCTTGTAGAAGTCGAAGATCTAAGAAAATATTATGGTAATGTTAAAGCGGTAGATGGTGTAAGCTTTAAGATAAAACAAGGGTCTATTTTTACTCTTTTGGGGCCTAATGGTGCGGGAAAGACAACAACACTTGAAATAATTGAAGGTTTAAGAACCCCAGATAGTGGCAAGATTACTATATTTGGAAGACAAGTTGATAGAATTGGGAGAGAAGAGAAAGAGTTAATAGGTGTTTCTTTACAGGAGACTAATCTTATTTCTCATCTTACTGTAAGGGAAACTCTTTCTATGTTTAGAAGTTTTTATAAGCGCGGACTAAAGGTAGATGATGTACTTGACTTTGTTAATTTAAAAGAAAAAGAGAAAAGTTATGTGGAGAAACTTTCGGGTGGTCAAAGACAAAGACTTGCTATAGGACTTGCTATTATTAATGATCCTCTTCTTTTATTTTTGGATGAACCAACAACTGGCCTTGATCCTCAAGCAAGAAGAAGTGTATGGGATCTTCTTTTGGATCTAAAGAAGAAAGGTAAAACTATAGTTCTTACAACACATTATATGGAAGAAGCAGAATTTTTAGCTGATTGGGTATGTATTATGGATCATGGAAAAATAATAGCAGAGGGTACTCCAGAAGATCTAATAAGAAGTATAGGAGGGGAAAGTGTGATTGAAGTAGATATAGAAGAAAATCATAGCTTTTTAGAAGATTTAAATAATATGGGATTGAATTATGTATTTAATTCTAAGAATAAGCGTCTTGTGATTAAGACAAACAATGTTTTAGAGGCTATCGAGAACCTTTTAAAGATAGCTAAAGGAAAAGGTATAAAGGTTAGAAATGAGACTATAAGACAGCCAAATTTAGAGGATGTATTTTTAACATTAACAGGAAGACAGCTTAGAGAAGAATGATGATTATTAAAAATTCAACCTATTTTTTTAAATCTGCTATAAGGGAAAAAGCTTATATTTTTTGGTGTATCGCATTTCCAGCAATCTTAATGATGATTCTTATAACTATTTTTTCATCTTTATATGAAGTAAAGAGGGTTAATTTTGATATTTATTTGGTAAAAAATGAATCAGGAGATTTTTCAAATATTATTTACAATGTATTTGAAGATCTAAGTAAAGGAGAAGAAAAGATATTTAACTTAAAAATTTTTAAAGATATTAGTATTGGAGAAAAACTACTTGAAGATTTGAAAAAGGGTAAGACAAAACTTATAGTAGAAATTCCCGAAGGATTTGATTCTCTTGTACTTTCTAATATCACTATGAGAATGTTTGGAGCTGATGTAAATCCAGTACCAATTAAAGTTTATACCTTGAGGCATAGTCTTTCTTCTCAAGCTGCAAGTATGGTTGTAAGAAGTATTATAGATAGAATGAATTTAGAATTTGTAAAAAGGATGACAAATGTCAATGAATATAAGGTGAAAAGCAAAATATTAGGTAGCAAAAAGGGATTTTCATATGTTGATTTCATATTTCCAGGAATTGTTATAATTGCTATATTTTTTACAGGAATGTTTGGAATTGGGCAAGAACTTTCCTGGTATAGGGAAGGTAAAATATTAAAAAGATTTCAGTTAACCCCTATTTCACCTCTTAATTTTTTCCTATCTTATTTTCTCTCTCGCTTTTATTTTTTTATTCTTCAGATTTTGGTTCTCTCCTTTGTGGGAAAGGTGATTTATAAAAGTTCTGTTAATCCTTTCTCTTTCTATTTTATTTTTTATGTATTTCTTACCATGTTTACCATTTCTACCTTTGGATTTTTTATATCAGCGGTAGCTAAAAACACCAATTCAGCTAATGTGATAGGGCAGATTCTTAATTTTCCATTACAATTTCTTGGTGGAATTTACTTTCCTGTGAATGATGTGCCGTGGTTTGTAAAGTGGATTGTTATTATTAATCCTATCACGTATTTGGCAGCGGGTATAAGGGATACGCTTGGTATTATGCCTTCACCATATCCTATATATTTAACTATTTTGATTCCTTTAGTTTACTTTTTAATCTTTTTGCTGATATCTATTAAAAAATATAGAAATATGGAATTAACATGAGAGTATTTATTAATATTGCATTTTATAGAATAAAAAGTTTTTATAGAGATACCTTTACCTTTCTCTTTACCATTATACTTCCTCTTATCTTTGTCATAATATTTGGCTTTGTTTTTGGTGAAAGTGCTACAGGTACTAACGAATATGGTATTTCTTTAGGAATTATTAAAGATAATAGTGATCTTGTTCAAGTATTAAAAGAGTTAGGAGATATGAAAGTTGTATTAGTAGATAATGAGGAAGAATTAAGGAATCAGGTATTAGGAGGGTATATAGATGGGGGAGTAATATTTGACAGAAATGAATTTAATTTATTAATTAACTTTTCAAGTTTTCAGCAGAAACCATTCTTAAGGACTCTTGGAGAAAATCTTGCTAATGTTTATGCACTCCATGAGATAGGCAAGGGAAGGGGAATTGTTAAAGTTGAAGAAGAATTTATTGATCCTGGAAAGGTTCGTGTAACAAGCTTAGGATATAGCATTCCTGGTGTTTTAAGTTTTTCTATTTCAGGATCTATATTTACTATGATTGCTCTTTTTGGATATTATAGGAAAAGGAAGGTATTAAAAAGATTTGCAGTAACTCCAATAAGTCCTTTATCATTTGTATCAGGTATGGTCTTTGCTAACGTTATTTTAAGTATTTTATCATGTATACTTGTTCTTTTGGTAGCCCAAATCATTTTTAATCTTAACTTTTCAATCAATTGGGGTCTCTTTTTATTGTCTTTATTCTCTTCAATTCTTGGTATGATGGTATTAGGTATTATACTTTCTGCTTTATTTAAAGAGCCACAAACTGCAAATAATGTAGGGAACTTACTTGTAAATATAATGCTTTTCTTTTCAGGTGTGTATTTTCCTCTTGATTTTCTACCTAATTATCTGAAGATTTTAGCTCGTTTTTTGCCCCTTTATTATGTAGGTAAAGCTTTAAGAATATCTGTAGGTGTTGAAGAAGGAGATTTAAGTTTTATATATACTTTATCTACTATAATGGTTTTGATTTTTGTCTTTCTTATCTCCATTTTTGGAAGAAAAATTTTGTCTTTGGAAGAAGATTAATTTTTTATCTAAATATGTTCTTTGCTAATAAACTTTTTTCAAGTCTAATTGCTTTTTGAGGGCAAAGTTCATGACAACAAAAACAAGAGATGCATTTACTGTAATCTATAACCATTTTATTATTTATTAAAGATATAGCTTTCTTAGGACAACCATTCTCGCATATTCTGCATTTTATACATTTGGTATCATCAATAACAGGATATTGTCGTATTAGTTTGTTAAATAAAAAAGAAGCTATATTACCCATAAAAGATGGTAAATTTTTTGTTATGGAGTAGAAGTTTTTAACCTTTGCTACATTATGATTGTAAAGTTTATCTTTTTCTTCACCGATAATCTCAATTTTCTCTATATCTATCTCACCAAGACCCTTCTTATAGGCTATCAAGTTTGTGAATATTTCCTGGGGACTATATCCAAGGATTATACTTGATATTACATCTACCGCAACTGCGTCATCACCTATTATTAATTTCCCAAATCTTCTTGGATTACCAGCAGATGGTCCTTCTCCTTCCATACCTATAATTCCATCAACGATATTTATTAAGGGGTTTACTTCTTTAAATATATCTACTAAAATTTTGGCAAAGCTTTCTGGATTTATTGCAATAGCATGCATTTTTGATTTATTCATGCCGGGTACAAGACCAAATGTGTTTTTTATAGCACACGTCATTAGCATAAAGGTATGGGTTTTTAATTTGGGTACATTTATTATGTAATCCACTTCTTTTATAAATTTTGTTATTGGTATTTCTCCTGCAATGTCACTCTTAATACTTATAACTCCATAGGTATATAAATTAACAAGATTTGCTCCTTGTCTTTCTGCTACCTCTTTTAAACCTGTTATTCTATATAGATGATCCATGTTTGTAGCTGTGGTTCCAGGGGTGTCCCCAATATATACGTCCTTTACTCCTTTTTCTTTAAGTACTTCTATTAAAGATTCTATTAAAATTGGGTGAGTTGTAATAGCTTTTTCTGGAGGTGCTGCCATAAGAAGATTAGGCTTAATAAAAGTCTTTTTTCCTTTAAGATCTGGTAGCTTAAAATGATCAAAAGCTTTTAAAATTTTTTCTTTTAACTCATCTTTATTATAATCGGTTTCATATACTACAACTTTTGTATTCATAAAATTATTCTCCTTCCTAATTCTTAGATTTTAACAAATTCTTGGTAAAAGATCCTTTTTTAGAGGATCTAATATCCTCTTTGTTCCCATTTTAGTTTTTAAGTAAACTCTTTTTCCTTTTCCCCTTACTTCTCCTATTATTTGTGCTTTTTGACCTAAAGGGTGATTTCTTAAAAATTCTATAATTTTTTTCTCCTCCTTTTTATCTGCAATGATAACAACTTTTCCTTCATTGGCAGAGTATAGAGGATCTATTCCAAGAATTTCACTGGCATTTTTAACCCATGGTTTTACGGGAATTTTTTCTTCATCTATCTCAATTTCCACATTATATTTTTGAGCAATTTCATTTAGTACACCAGCAACTCCTCCTCTTGTTGGATCTCTCATAAATTTTATCCCACTACTGATTTTTAAAAGAGGAAGAGTTATGTTATGAAGTGGAGCAAGGTCTGATTCTATTTCTTCGGTTTTTATTCCCAATCTTTCCAACATTATTGATAGTCCATGTTCTCCAATCTCTCCATTTATAATTACAATGTCACCTTCCTCTATTTTTCTACCATGCCAACTTATCCCATCTTCTATTATGCCAATTCCTGTAGTGTTTATGTAAATTTTATCTCCCTTACCTTTTTCTACCACCTTTGTATCTCCAGTCACCACTTTAACATTACATTCATCTATAGCAGATCGCATAGATTCTAATATTTTTCTAAACTCATTTAAAGATAGGCCTTCTTCTAAGATAAATCCTACACTTATATAAAGAGGTTTTGCTCCCATTACTGAGAGGTCATTTATGGTACCGTATATGGATAGTTTTCCAATATCTCCACCCTTGAAGAAGATAGGAGATACTACAAAGGAATCTGTCGTAAATGCAATTTTCCCTTTTATATCTATAAGAGCAGAATCTAATAGCTCTTCTAAGATTTCATTTCCAAGGTATTTCAATATCTCTTCTTCAATAAGTTTTCTTGTTGCTTCTCCTCCATTTCCATGAGAAAGAAGAATAATATCTTCCATTTATTCTCCTCCATAAATGTAATAGGCTGAACATGTGCCTTCTGAGGATACCATACAAGGTCCCTTTGGGCTTTCAGGTGTACAAGATTTTCCAAAAAGAGGACAATCTGTAGGCTTTATAACTCCTCTTAACACTTCTCCGCATCGGCAATAATTGTTTTTTGACTTTAAACTATTTGGTTTTTGAGGATATATTTTTCGGATATCAAATTCTTCAAATGATTCATTTAAAATAAGACCACTATCTTCTATGGTTCCTAAACCTCTCCAATTGGCACTTCCTTTTTTGAATACCTTGTACATATATTCTAATGCAGTTTTATTTCCTTCTTCTTTTACGCTTTTTTCATATGCATTGATAAGAGCTGGCCTTTCTTCTTCTATAATTTTTAATAAGTGATATATTCCATATAATATTTCTTCAGGTTTAAATCCCATTATTACAAAAGGAATTTTATATGTATTAAATAATTCTTCCCAACCCTTTCTCCCTATTATTGTAGACACATGTCCAGGACCGATAATCCCATCAATTTTTATTTCTCCCATGTCTAAAATTGCTTTCATAGCAGGAGGTGTTAGTTTATGTAATGAGAGAAAATACAGATTTTTGATATTTTCCTCCTTAGCTTTAATTAAAGTGAAGGCTAAGTTAGGAACTGTTGTTTCAAAACCTATCCCTATAAGTAGATATTTTTTGTTTGGATTTTGTTTTGCTATATTTATAGATTCTAAAGGGGAGTACACAACAATTACTTCTTTACCTTTTGCTCTTAGGTAATTTAAACTACCATTATTTCCTGGTACATTTATCAGATCTCCAAAGGTTATAATGCCTAAATCATAATTTTGTGCAAGATCTATTATGTAATCAATATCATCCTCTGATGTTACACATACAGGACAGCCAGGTCCTGATAAAAGATGAATATTTTCAGGTAAAAGTTGTCTAATTCCGTAACGAAAGATTTCATGAGTATGAGTACCGCAAAATTCCATTATATTTATCTTTTTTTTTGATATCTTTTTTATTCTTTCTACTACTTCCTTAATATCCACTTTACTTTTCAATCTCTTCTAAGGTAGAGAATATATCGCCGGCCTCTTCTTCGCTTAGAATACTAATAGAAAAGCCTGCATGTACTAAAACATAATCTCCTACTTTTACTTCAGGGGTAAAGATAGTACTTATCTCGAGAGTAGGACCTCCCATGTCCACAAGAGCAGTGTTATCTTCTCTAACTACCACCACTTTTAATGGTACTCCAAGGCACATATGTTTCCTCCTAAATTATTTCTTTGTATTTTAAGATTATACCATATTTTATACCTTATAATGGGTATGATCTGAGATATAATTAAACAAAAATAAGATAGGGGGTATATTGTATGGAACTTGATGTTTTAACTGTAGGTGAAATACTTGTAGAGATGATGGCCAAAAATTTGGATCAGGATTTTTTGCATCCTGGAGAGTTATTAGGTCCTTACCCGAGTGGTGCTCCTGCAATTTTTATTGATCAGATTGTAAAATTAGGGCTCCGAGGGGGAATAATAGGATGTGTTGGGGAAGATGATTTTGGAGAAATGGTTTATCAAAGGTTAAAGAGGGACGGGATTCAAACTGATCTGATAAAAAGAACTGGAGAATATATAACTGGTATTGCTTTTGTTACTTATTTTTCAAATGGGGAAAGAAAATTTATTTTTCATCTTCCTCATTCAGCAGCAAGTAAGGTTTTTTCAGAAGATATTACAGAGGATTTGATAAAAAATGTAAAATGTTTACATATTATGGGATGTTCTTTGGCAATAAGTAAAAATATGAAAGATGCTATAATGAAGGCTGTTGATTTGGCTTATTCATTTGAGAAAATGGTATCTTTTGATCCCAATATTAGGGTTGAATTGGGTTTATCCCCAGAATATTTAAAAACTCTCAAGTATATTCTTTCTAAATCAGATATAGTTTTGTCAGGAGAGATAGAGATTTTGACTATAACTGAATCTCAAAGTATGGAAGAAGCTTTGGATAAGCTGAGAGAATTTGGGATAAAAATCATTGTAATAAAGAAAGGAAAAAGGGGAGCAGAAGCTTATTATGGAGAGGAACATTATAGGGTAGATCCATATCCAGTAGATGAGGTTGATCCTACGGGAGCTGGTGATTGTTTTGATGCAGGATTTATAGCAAGTATATTGCAAGGATATAATATTAATAAGGCATTAAGACTTGCAAATATTATTGGAGCTTTGAGTGTAACAAAGAAGGGACCTATGGAGGGAGTGGTAGATGGAGAAACTTTAAAAAATTATATATGAATTGCATAGTGATAATCTTCTAAGGTTTTTTTAATTTCGTGCTTTATTATATCTGTTACTTTATTTTTAATTTTTCCCTCTCTTATGAGGTAATATTCGTCATAAAAATATTGATATATAAATCTCATATCTATATTTTCAGAGAGGTTTTTCAATAAAATTTGAAGAGATCTTTTAATTTCAGGAAATTCCCAATAATATCTTATCCTGTCCAATAGGCTATATAAAATATCCTTATCAGTATTTTCTTCTTTATAATATTTAGACCAATATTTATCATTCTTCTTCATCACATGTAGAACAATTTCTTTAAGATTTGATCTTTTTTCTTTTGGTATCAGTTCGTTTTCGATTAAGTTTAAAATAAAAAGGGTTCTTCTGAAGGACGCAGTAAGAGCAGGGCCTACTTTTAAAATTCTTATACCATCTTCTACCATCTTTTTTAAATGTATTTTAGTTTGATAATCAGTAGAATGGGCTTCAATAAATAAATCTTCTTCCCTAACTTTATTTAAAAGATTTATAACTTTTTTTCTATCATAATCGAAAACCTTATCATTATCAAAACCTATGCCCAACATTACTACAAACCCTATAATTCTATCCCATATATGGGGAAAATTCTGAAAGGATTTTTTAAAGGCAGAGAGAGATTTTTTAAATTCATCTATTGAGGTTATTCCTTCTTTCTCACCTCCACCTGCTACAGGTACATCTGTCCCTACCACATAAACTGGTTTAATATTAAGCCTTTCTGCCGCATTTTCTGCTACTTCTAAAAGTTCTTTTTCTCTTTCTGCAATAGTTTCCATATTTAATATGGGAGGATCATCTCCTAAGGGCATACTACAATCTAAATGTATTTTTTTATATCCACTTTCAACAAATAATTTTACAAGATCTTTTGCTTTTTTCATTGCTGAAGAGGCTTTTTCTTCTTGCCAAGGTAGAGGTCCTAAATGGTCTCCACCTAAGATAACTCTTTCTTCTTTTATGTTCTTTTCTTTCAGCAGTCTATGAACAAAGTTTTTAAAATCTTCAGGAGTCATTCCTGAGTATCCTCCATATTGATTTACTTGATGGGGTGTAACTTCAATCAGTATATAATCATCATTTTCTTCAGCATATTCTAAGGATGTCTCTATCACAAAAGAGTTCGATGTACATATGGAATATACTCCTTTTTTCCTTAAATAATCCTTATTAAGCCACATATTGAATTCCTCCTATTTTCTTTCAAACATATCTCCTAAATATTTTTTATGGGCTTCAAGTAGTTCATCTACCAATTTATGGATTTTTTCAGGGGATAGGAGAGAAGAAGCTACTGGATCCAAAAGGGCAGCATAGTAAATATAATCTTTATTACTTTCTATTGCTCCTCTTACTGCTAATCTTTGTACATTTATTTGCATAATATTTAATGAAGCAAGTTGGTCTGGAATTTTACCAATATAGAGAGGGGAAATTCCATTTCTGTCTACATAGCATGGTACTTCTACCATACAATCATATGGATAGTTTTCTATAATTCCTTTATTTCTTACGATACCATATACTTGTTTAGACTCATTGGTTTCATATGCATGAATAATCTGAACTGCGTATTCTTTAGAGGTATCTGTATTGTCATCACCATAAAATCTTTTTATTAAATTATATTCTTCTTTTATATTTCTCAAATAATAATTCTTAAAAGCCTCAAAGACTTTTTCATTCTCTTCCACTCTTCTTATGTATTCTCTTATAGGGATATTGAGTTTTTCAATCAAATCATTGTCCCTTAAGAAGTATGGGAAATATTCTGCATTATGCTCTGAGGATTCAGTTACAAAATAATGAAATCTTCTTAATATTTCAAATCTTACTGAGTCTTTTTTACAAATTTCCTTTTTCTCCATTGCTTTAAATAGGTAGGGATATAAATTTTCACCTTTTCTTTCAAAAACTAAGACCCATGCCATATGGTTTATTCCTGCTACCTTGTAATTTATTTCTTCTACGGACACATCTATGTAGCTTGCTAATTGCTCAATAGTGTATGGTATGGAATGGCAAAGACCTATATTTTTAATATTTGATATTTCATTTATGAACCACTGATTCATGGACATAGGATTTGTAAAATTAATAAGTAATGAGTTAGGAGCATATTCTTCAATATTTCTTACTAATTCTTTAAAGAATGGTGCTGTTCTTAGAAATCTCATTATTCCGCCAATACCATGAGTATCTCCTATGGTTTGTCTTAAACCATATTTCTCAGATATATCAAAATCTACATATGTAGCTTCTTTTCCTCCTATTTGTACTGTATTTATGACATAACTTGAGCCTTTTATGGCCTCTTTCATTTCTAAATAACTTTTTATAGACCATTTTAGTTTTTTAGTTTCTTTTATCTCTTCTGCTATTTTTTTAGCTACTTCTAATCTCTCTGGATCTATATCCATTAAGACGATTTCTAAATCTTTAAATTCTGGAAATAAACTTAAGTCTTTTAGAAGATTTCTTGTGAATACTACACTACCTGCACCAATAAAACATATTTTCATTCTTTAGCACCTCCTTAATCTACTTAAGACCACTAAAGGCTATTCCTTCTATGAAACTCTTTTGGGTGAATAGAAATAATATAATTGGTGGAAGTGATGCAATAATACCTCCTGCCATTATAACTCCCCAATTACTGAAATATTGCCCTTGTAATAAGGCTATTGCTATAGGGAGGGTTCTCTTCTCAGGGGATGTAATAACTATAAGGGGCCATAGGAATAAATTCCATGCATATATGAAGACTAAAAGTCCAAAGGATAAAGTAATAGGTTTTGATAAAGGCATCACAATATGCCATAATATTTTCCATATACTTGCCCCATCTACAATTGCTGCCTCTTCCATTTCAATGGGTAGAGAAAGAAAGTGCTGTCTATAAAGAAATATGCCAAATTCACTAAATATTTCTAGAAGAATGACTCCTGTTAAAGTGTTAATTAATCCTAAATTTTTTAGAATAATATATCTGGGTATAAGGAGTACAATTCCGGGTAGCATAATTACTGAAAGAAATATTAGGAAAATGGCATTTTTATACGGGAAATAAAGCCTTGCAAAAGCATAGCCTGCTAAAGAACAAAGAAATATTTGGGAAAATACTAAAGTTAAGGTAACAAAAAGAGAATTTAAAAAATATCTAGCAAAATCTAATTTAATAAATATTTCTTTATAGTTATTAGTAATAGGATTCAGGGGAAAGAGTCGAGGTGGAACAGAAGATGCTTCCTCTATGGTTTCGAAGGATACTATTAGCATGAACCAGTATGGAAGAAACATGAGAATAGCTCCAATCAATAGAATTATAGAAATGAATTTTTTACTCATAATATACCCATCTCCTTTGAAATCTGAATTGAATGATTGTTAAGATAAGTAAGATGAAATAAAGAATCCAAGAGAGGGCTGTGCCGTATCCCATTCGGAACCAGTTAAAGCCATTTCTGTAAATATAATATACTATAGTATATGTGGAGTAACCAGGACCACCGCGAGTCATAATAAATACGCTTTCAAACATTTGTACTGTACTTATGATCTGCATGATGAGTATAAAAAATATAATAGGAGTCATAAGAGGTATAGTTATATTTAATAGAATATCTTTCTTAGTAGCCCCATCGAGTTCTGCAGCCTCGTAATATGTAATGGGTATGTTTTGAAGCCCTGCTAAAAATAAAATTATGTTATAGCTTAGGCTACCCCATATACCCACTAAGGCTAAAGAAAATAGGGCTATTCTAGGATCTGTTAACCAATAAATTTTTTTTAAACTCAAAAGGCCAAGTACTGTATTTAATAGGCCATATTCAGGATTGAAGAACCATAACCATACAAAGTTTATAGCTACAGATGAGGTAACTGTAGGTACAAAATAAAATACTCTTAATGTTCTTATAAATTTTGAATTTTGATTAAGGCCAACTGCAATAAGGAAACTTAATACTAAAGAAGCAGGTACTACATATAAAGTATATAAGAATGAATTTTTCAATGAAATCCAAAATATCTTGTCTTGTAATATTTTTTTGAAATTCTTAAGACCAACAAATTCTGGAGGTGAAATGGCATCGTATTTGGAAAGGGCAAGTTTAAAGGATATTCCAAAAGGAATATAATAGGCTAATAACGCAAATATAAGAGAAAGAAGAATGAAAAGAAAAAAATATAATCCTTGTATACTTCTCTTTATACCTCCAGGCTCTCTCATGAAAAGTTCCTCCTAAGATAAAGAGGGGAAAGACAAAATCTTTCCCCTCTTATAATATTTTTATTCCTCTTTAGCCTTAATAATGATATCGTTTATTTCTTGTACAGCTTGCCTTAGGCCATCTTCAACTGGCAATCTTCCAGATATAAATTCAACAATATAATAGGTTTCCCATCTGTCAAACCATTCACTTGCTCCTTCTGTCTGAGGCCATGGATTAGTGAATTTTACAGAATCAATAAATACCCGAGCATCCTTTTCCTTTCCGAATTTCTTAAATCCTTGTACCCAGAGTTTATCTGCATCTTTATAGGCTGGAATTACAGTCCCAGTCTTGCCAAGTATTTTAGCTGCTCCTTTTCCAGCCATCCATTTTACAAAAGTCCAAGCAGCATCTAAATTTTTAGTTTTACTCCAAATTACATTACCTAAGGAATCTGATATGGTAGCCCTCTTTCCTAATTTGGATTTTGGAAGCATAACTACTCCAAAATTAAAGGCTTTAATATTTTGAGCATAATATCCAAGCATCCATGATCCACCAAAATTCATAGCACTTCTTCCGGCTATAAACAAATCTTCAGAAGTAACGCCAGGTTTAGGTGCAAAACCATTTTCAGTTAATTCTTTTGTAAAAGAAAGTGCTTCTACAGCTGGAGGGGTATCTAAAACTACTTTTCCTTCTTTGTCTACTAATGATCCACCAAGAGATAGAATCAATGGGAATAGAAATCCTTGAGAAACAGCTAATGCTCCGCCGTCAGCTGTTATACCATATCTTACTACAGATCCTTTTGCATCTTTCTTCGTTAATTTTTCTGCAGCCTTCTTTACGTCTTCCCAAGTCCAATTAGTATCTGGATACTTTAGTTTAAGTTCGTCGAAAGCCTTTTTATTAAAATACATAGCGATAGTATCATAGTCTCTTGGAAGAGAATAATATCTTCCGTTTATGTTATGAAGCTTAAGAATTCCAGAAGGATAGACACTAAGATCAATTTTGTCTTTTTCTATGAACGATGTAATATCTACTATGGTTTTCTTAGCCACATAATCTTTTAGATAGAATCCATTATCCATAGTGAATACATCCCAGCAATCTCCACCTGCTATCATGGTTTGTAACTTAGTCCAATATTCTTCCCATGGTACATGTTCAAGTTTTACTTTGATATTAGGATATTTTTTTTCAAAAGCAGAAATTTGTGCTTTAATGCCATCTATTTGTTCACTCATCCATACTCCATATCTAATTGTGATTGTTTTTTGACCAAAAGAAGTAGTGATCAAGAGTAAAGAAAGGAAAGTAATAAGGAGAACCACTATTTTTTTTCAATTGAAACACCTCCTTTTATTTTTTGTTCATTATTATATCAATTTTAGTCTAAATAAACAATGTGTTTTGAATGTTATAGATAAGAAATTTATAAAAAGAAGAGTTTTTTTGTCTCTTTACAATCATTTTTGGATCAAATATAATAAAGAACAAATATCAAAATACTTATAGAATGGGGTTTTATTAATATGAAAGAATATAGATTTAATAAAATAATTAAACTTATTAGAGAAAGAGGATATATCACTGTTCCTGAAATAGCTAAGGAACTTGGTATCTCTGAGATAACTGTAAGAAGAGATTTAAGATTTTTAGAAGGTCAAGGATTGATAAAGAGAGTAAGAGGAGGAGCTACCCTTACAGGAATTACTTCTGAAAATTCTTTTTTTGTTAAATTGGAAGAAAATAAAGAGGCTAAAAAAGAAATAGGTAAAAAGGCCTTATCCTTATTAAAAGATGGATCAATAATTGCCTTGAGTGGAGGAACAACCATATATTATATGGTGCAAGCATTAGATGAAAGTCCTATAACTGATCTTACTATTTTAACTAACTCTATAACTTCTGCTTGGGCTGTTATTAATCTGAGGAAATCTTTTAAACTTATTCACTCTGGAGGTACTACAAAGGAAAAATCTTTTGAATGTATAGGTGGATATGTTATAAAGTTTTTCCAAGAGATAGGTAAGATTGATTTTTACTTTTTAGGAGCAAATGGTGTTGATCTAAAAAGTGGTATTACCTTTTTTGATATGGAGGAAGCAGAGGTTGCAAAAACTATAATATTAAAGGCAGACAAGGTGGTTTTATTGGCAGATAGTAGTAAATTTGGTACATCTGCACCCTTCCGTGTATGTACGCTTGAAAAGGTAGATTATATTGTGACAGATATAATACCTGATGAGTTTAAAAATATTCCAGATTGGCATTTAAAGTTTATTGTATAATTTTAGATAATTATGAACGGGAGTGAGGGTTTATGCTTGAGATAAAGGATATGTTAAATTTAATAGGTAATGAATTGAAGGATGGAAGTGAACAGACGAAAAAATTTAGAGAGTTTATTGAGAAAGATAAATGGCCTTTGGAAACAACGTGGTAAAAAATACATGGCCTATCGGAAGTGTTTCACAACTTGGAGAATATATTGTTCAACTTGAGAAAAAGTACGATAATGAAAGGGTTTTTGGGTTATATGTTATTGGTAAAGGTGATGTTCAACCTTTGATTGAACAAATAGTTGGAAGTAAGTATAAAGACAAAATACGAGTAATATTATATACTGACCTTATTGATTTAGTTAATTTAAAAATAGAATTGACTCCTGTAGTAGGTGAATCAAAGGCTATAGAAAAAATTCAAAGTCTTATATTCCCGATTGAGAGTGTAAATATTGGAAATATAATTAAATTGATAAGAGAAATAGCAGAAGCTATATCTGAACAGAGTATAGAGGATGAAAATGAAGAGAAAAAATCAGAAAAACCATGGACAAAAGATGAACTTTTAGAATTTTTGAGAGGATGTACTCACTATCAAAAAGTATTAATAGCTGCTTTGGCTCAAGTTGAAAGATATCCTATACAAAAAAAGTATTTACTTGTTTTAATGAATGAAATTGCTAAGGAAAAAGCATTTTTAGGTATTGGAAAAAAATTATCAGGAAAAGAGATTGCGGGGGCACGTGGAGGGTTGAAGCTAAAAAGAAAACTATTGGGTAAAGAGGATTTTATAGAAGGCTATTGGGATAAATCAGAAAAAGATTATGTGTATAGAATAAAGGATGAATATAAAGATATTATTCTTGAATGGGTTAAAATTGAAAATTTAGAAATATAAATTTTAATAGGGTCAAGCCTTGAGGCTTGACCCTATTTATTTAAGGTTCTACAAATCTTCCCATAAAGAGTATAGTATTTGTTTTAATATCACGAATGATAAATAGGAATGGTCTATCTGCTTTAAATTCAATAATCATTGGGGCTATAGCTTTACCTGACATTATCACTGCTGTTGCTGCTGCAGCTTCTGTACCTTCCTCATTTACTTCAATAAAGGATTGATGTATTACCTTGCTTATATATAAATCTTTACTTCCCGTCATTCCTGAAAAGTCAGCAAGACTCATATCGAAAGCATCTTTCATGCCTAAATCAATAAGAGGTTTATTTAATATGTATCTTTTTTCCATTTTGAATTTGGGGATATATACATCAACCTTTTCTTGAGTTAAATTTGATAACAATTTATTAATTCTTTCTACAGAAATTTCTTTTTCAAAATCAGAAAGACTTATACCTTCCTTAGGTAAGAATATAATCATGGATACTTCATTTTCTGAATATGGTAATTCTAAAACTTGTACTTCATCATCTTCTGTATAATTAAATCTTCCCTCTTGATGCATCATAGGTACACTAATTTTCTTTTGGTTTTCTAAATTAAAGGGCATATCTCTTGTCTCTTGAGGGTCAAATTGATTTTGCCATTTTCCCTTAAAATAAATAGCATTAACAAGTATTAGCCGTGTTAGAGCAGAGATATCTTCTGGATGTATTAAATTTTTAATTTTATTATTTGTCTTATCCTCTACCCATTTATTAATGGTTAATCTTGCTTTTTCTCTATTTTCTTCATTTATAAAATCAACTTCATTAAATCCTGCTGAATAATATTTGTTTAACAGACTTATAAATTCCTTCTGAAAAGGATAATTAGTCTGTCCCCAAAGGGAATTTGCAATAGCCAACTGATAACTTTTGTTGGGTCTATTAAAGTATGAATTTAAGGATGAAAAAGCTTTGTGAAGATCTTCTTGTGGAATATTAAAGTATAATACTTTTGCCATTTGTTTTTCTGTATTTCCTCTTGCTCCTGCATAAGTCATTGCTAAAGCAGATGATATGCTATAGGGTGATATAAAGATATTTCCTTTTTCTTCAGTAATTATTTTTTTATACAGATCTATACCAAAGGCATTATTGCTTGCAGATATTATTGCTGTATTATTATCCATAGACAGGGAAAAGGAAAGTATTAAAAGGAAAAGAATGGAAAAGACTATAAATCTCCTTTTCATAATATACCTCCTAATTGGGGATAATTTTGTCCCATAAATAGTATGACACAATTTTTAATAAATAACAAATTGAGTAATATTTGGAAAATTAATGGATTGATAGTCTTCTTTTTATTATGATATCCTATATATGTTATTATATTTTAGGATCAGACGGAGGATATAAGAAATGATTATTCAAAAATTCTCAGTTAATCAATACCCTATATCAACATTACTTTCTTGGATTCAATCTGGTGAAGTAGCAGTTCCTGAGATACAACGACCTTTTGTGTGGGAATCTACTCAAGTTAGAGATTTTATAGATTCATTATATAAAGGTTATCCTGTGGGATATATCATTATTTGGCAAAATCCTAATGTGAAAACAAAGGACGGAGCATTGTCAAAGGGTAAAAAGATATTAATAGATGGTCAACAAAGGGTTACAGCTCTAATGACCGCAATTTTAGGTAAAGAGATAGTAGATAAAGATTATAGAAAGAGAAAAATTAGGATAGCCTTTAATCCTAAGAAGAAAATATTCGAGGTAACAAATACAGCTATAGAAAAGAACAAGGAATGGATTTCAGATATTTCAAAAGTTTTTTCCCAAGATTTTAATTTTTTAAAGTTAGTAGAAGATTATGTTTTATCTAATCCTGATGTGATTAAAGATGATATATTTTTGTCTCTCGATGCTCTAAGAAGTATAGTTAATGTACCTGTAGGAGTTATTGAATTAAACTCAGATTTAGATTTAGAGGAAGTTACAGAGATATTTATTAGAATGAATTCAAAAGGTACCCAACTTAATCAGTCTGATTTTGCCATGTCGAAATTTGCTGTCAATGATAAATATGGGGGAGATATCATTCGTAAGGCTATAGATTATTTTTGTTATTTAGCTGACAAACCTGAATTTTATCATGAAATTTTAGAAAACGATAAAGAGTTTGCTAATACAGATTATTTTAAAAAGATGGCATGGCTTAAAGAGAGTAAAGAAGATTTATATGATCCATCATATGTGGATTTGTTGAGGACTATATTTACTTATAAATTCAAAAGGGGTAAATTACAAGATTTAGTTGCTTTATTATCTGGAAGAGATTTTAAAACCAAGGAATATAAAGAAGAAATAATAGAGGATACTATAAACAAATTTAGAGAAGGATTATTTGATTATATAAATGAAGCCAATTTTAAAAAATTTATCATGATTATTAGGTCTGCAGGTTTCATAGATAGTTCTATGATAAGAGCATATAACCCGTTGAATTTTTCCTATGCTTTGTTTCTTACATTAAAGGAGAAAGGGATACATCCTGCTAAAATAGAATCTTATGTAAGAAAGTGGTTTGTCATGTCTGTACTAACATCAAGGTATTCAGGATCGCCTGATTCTCAGTTTGATGAAGATATTAAGAGATTAGAGGAAAGTAATCCTGAGGAATTTATAAATAATATTTTTAAGGCAGAACTTTCAGATTCTTTTTGGAGTGTTACGTTACCAGAGAGTATGATTACTTCAAGCGATTATCCTTATTTTCAGGTTTTTCTTGCAGCTCAAGTAAAGATGAAAGATAAAGGTTTCTTGTCAAAGGATATTACTGTAGAAGATCTTATTTCTATAAAGGGAGATGTACATCATATATTTCCGAAAGATTATCTAAAAAAGAGTGGGTTTAGTGATCGGAAGGATTATAACCAAATAGCTAATTACGTTATGGCACAGTCAGAGATAAATTTGGCTATAGGTAATAAACCCCCGAAAGAGTATATTAAGGAGCTTATAAGTCAATGTAATACTAAGAATTTGAAATACGGAGGTATAAATAATCTTGATGATCTTGTAGAAAATTTTAAGATGCATTGTATACCTATAACCATTCTTGAAAATAATGATATAGATTACTTAAATTTTCTACAAGAGAGAAGGAAGTTGATGGCACAGAAAATTAGAAAATATTTTGAAATGCTCTAAGTTGAATTTTGTATCTTTTTAACTATATCCAGTGTTTCCTTGGCTAAATCAGAAATTTTGCAAATATTATAACCAGATACTCCTGACTCTACTGTGTCATTTAAGGGTTTTATCCAGTATTCTGGAAGATTTTTTGCTCCATATATTGCTCCTAAGATGGAACCTACCGTTGCCCCATTACAATCAGTATCAAGTCCACAAGAGACAGCATTTGTTATTCCTTTTTCAAAGGAAAGGTCGCTATACAAAAGGGATGCAACCACAACTTGAGCGTTTGATAAAACATGGCACCAATTATGCCAATATTCTTCATTTTTCCTATTCTTCTCGTAGGTTTCATAAATATATTCTCTTACCCAATCAAAAGCTTTACCTCCTTTTTTAAATTCTATGATGTTTTTAATAGCTTCATAGAATCTACTATTTTTAGGGACTACAGAAAGTCCTACTTTTATTATTTCTTCTATGTTATCCGATACAAAAGCCCAAGAAAGAGAGGATGCTATAAACATCTCTCCATAGATTCCGTTTTTTACGTGAGACACACATGCGTCTCTAAATGCAAATTCTGCTGATCTTTTGGGGTTTCCTGGATTTATATATCCCCAAAAATCAGCCCTTATTTGAGCGCCAATCCATTCTCTATAAGGGTTTCTAAATTCTCCTGATTTAGGAGGCATAATTAAATTTACAAGATTCTGATAAGCAACTCTCTCTGCGGTATAAGTGTGAAATATGGGAAGATTAAAGAGCCATGATTCAGCTACATCTTCAGGAGTGAAGTTTTCTCCGTAATTCTTAAAAATGTAGAGTCCAAGAATAGTATAGTTTATATCATCATCTTCAATCATATGATCAATTTTATTAATCCATCCTCGCCACTTTACATCCTCAATTCCATATTTTTCTTTTATCTCTTTATCAACATCCGAAGAAAGATACTTTTTTATGGGGAAATTATTAGTATCTTTCAAAAAATTCCATATTTTATTACGAGGCCAACCTTCTATAGGTTTTCCTAAGAGGCATCCTGCCATTCTCCCTAAATAAGCCCCATAGATCTTGTCTAAAAGTTTCTCATCAAGAGTTATTTTTACTCTATAATTTTCCTTTTCCTCATCAGACTCTCTAAATATTTCTTCCAATTTTGATGGTTCATTATATTTATAATCCTTTCTTATGGGTATAGCCTGAATCTTATCTAATAACTTTTTGGCTATCTCTTCTCTTTTTTCCCAATCTTTCATTTTAGATATATTTTCTATTTCCTCCTTCAATGTAGATAAATCTTTTCCTTCATCTTTACTTTGCAATTCCTCCACTTTTAATCTTTCATAATAACTTAAATAATGTTTTTGCATATTTCAAATTCCCCCAAATTAATTGGAATATTCTTTCAAAAATCTTTCTACCTCTTCTCTGTAAGGCATGGAAGAGGCAGCTCCCATTTTTGTAACACTTAAGGCAGCTACTGCACTGGCAAAAGTTACTGCAGAGATTAAGTCTTTCCCTTCTGAAAGGGCTACTGCAAGGCCCCCATTAAAAGCATCACCAGCTCCTGTTGTATCCACGGCTTCTACTTTAAATGATGGTATATGTTTTCTTTTGTTTTCAGTTACTACAAAAGCCCCATCTTTTCCGAGAGTTACAACTACTCCCTTTGTCCCATAAGAAAGCATTTTTATTGATGCTTTTTCTACATCTTCTAAGGTTTCTATCTTAATCCCTGTTATAATCTCTAATTCATTTCTATTAGGAGTTACAATATCAGCTTTACCCAATATTTTATCATCTAATTTTCTTGCTGGGGCTGGATTTAATATAGATAATGGTTTCCTTTCATTTGAAACCAAGTTCAATACATAGGATATTGTTTCTATAGGGATTTCTAATTGTAGTAGGACTACATCGGAACTTAAAATTATATCTTTCACTGCATTTATCTGCTCAATATTAACCTCCATGTTTGCCCCAGGAGCTACCACAATCATATTTTCTCCTGTTTTATCATCTACTATTATTAAAGCTATCCCTGTATGAGTTTTATCGGTTACCTTTAGATAATCTACTTTTACATTCTCTTTTAATAAGAAATCTTTTGCTATTTTCCCAAAGTTATCATTACCTATGCATCCTATAAAGTATACTTCTGCACCTAACCTTGCAGAACATACTGCTTGGTTTGATCCTTTTCCTCCAGGTCCCATTATAAAAGGACCTCCTAATATTGTTTCTCCTGGTTTTGGAAGATGGGGAGCTTTTGAAACAAGATCGGTATTATAGCTTCCTATAACTGTTATTCTCTTTTCCATAAAAGATCCTCCATTGTTTATAATATCTATTTAATGTTTATTATAAATGAAATTTTATAGTTTTCTATAAAAAAGAATATTTTGAGATAATTAAGAAAATTATTATCCTTTTAATAATTTTATTTTTTCTTTTGAATTTTGATGTATTTGCAAAAGGTAAAAGAAGTACTTCCTCTTAAATTACCTCCAGCATGGGTTGAGCTACTTTTGAAAAAACATGTAAAAGTTTCGGAAAGGGCGTATTCTGCTACATTTATAGATCTTGCTTTTAATGAATGTATTATTGTTAAGGAAGAAAATAGAAATTACAAAATTATTATGATAGATAAAGAAATAGATGATAATTTAAGTGAAGAACAAAAAATATTACTTTTTTTATTAAGAAGAATAGGAAATGAGTTTAATTTATCCGATATCTCTAAATTAAATCTAAAAAATTTTAAAAAAGCTTTTAATAGAGCAATAGGAGAAAATCTTTATAAGAAGTTAAGATGGATTAATGTAAAACCTAAAAAATATTTTCTATTAAATATTTACTTATGGGTTTTGGTTTTATTTATATCATTATTAATCTTTGATTTAGGCTTAATAATAATTTCAGCTCATAATCTAATTTTTGGATCAATTTTTATTTCTAAATGTTCAACCTATACTTATGAAGGTAAATTAATGGCATTTAGATGGAGGGCTTATAAAAGATATATAAAGGATAATCTTGATGATTTGATTAAAAATAATGATGGTATAAATAAAATTAAAGATCTAATTATATATAGTATCCTTTTTGGATTTCATAAAAAGATACTGAAAAATTTGGGAGAAGATAATCTACTTAAGGATATTTTTTCAAAATGGTTCATTACGCCTCAAGAAAAAGTCAATAAATTATTTAAGTCTTTGAATATTTTTATTGGGGAACTTAATAAAGTATTTAGAATATAAATAAAAGATTGAGAAGAGCAAGTTTTAAATCAAGAGATGAAAATTTGTATTACTTGAATGTTTGATCCTATTACAAAGGAATTTTTATTGCTTATTAAATAAATGTTATATATAATAAGTTTTAGGATGAAACAAATTGAAAGTTAGGAGGGTATTATGAATAGCAAAGTTAAATACGAAGTGGATAAAGATAAAGATTTAACCTTTAATATATACAATTATAACTATGCATATCCTTTTTCCAGTTTCCTTCCTGGTATTTCTGGAATTATGGGTATTCCTATGTGGTGTTTTTATGTGAATAGAGCACAGTGTATTGCAAGTTTTGGATTTGAAAGTAAAGATGGTGCTATCCTTGAGTTTCATCCTGCTAATAAAGCTTATAGATTGACCCCTATATATGGATTTAGAACTTTTATAAAGATAAATGGAGTTATTTATGAGCCTTTTAGAGAATCCTTTGAAAATCAAAAATTTGAAAAAGAAAATCATATGAGTATTACACCATATGATCTTACCATATATGAGGTAAATAATACTCTTAATATTGCATGTAAAGTAAATTATTTTACTCTTCCCAATGAGCCTATAGGAGCTTTAATAAGGGTATTATTTATTAAGAATCTTAAAAATAAAGATATTGATTTAGAAATTATTGATGGAATACCACAGTTTTTACCTTATGGACTTACAAATGAGGTTATGAAAAATATGTCCAGAACAATAGAAGCATGGTATCGGGTTGATAATGGAGAAAATAATGCTCCTTTTTATAGGTTATATACAACCTTTCAAGATGTAACTGAAGTTGAGATTATAAAAAATGGGCATTTTTACTTTTCCTTTGTAGAAGATAATAAACTTCTTCCTATAATTGTAGAGCCGTCTTTAATATTCTATCCAGCTGATGATTTTTCATATCCATTTAATTTTGCAAAGGAAGATTTTAAGATTAATACCTTGTTTTATGGTGATAGGACCCCCTCAGCTTTTTCTTATTCTCAAATTTCTCTTTCGCCTTATGAGGAAAAGAGTATTATCTCTATTATAGGAAGATCTGACTCTGTAGAGAGATTGAATTCCATTATTAATGGATATTCTAAAAAAGAGTTTATTGAAAGAAAGGCAGAAGAGAATGAGATACTTATAAGAAGTATTATTGATAATTCCTTTGTTTATAGTTCTTCAAAAGAATTTAATTCTTATGCTAAACAGAATTTTCTTGACAATATATTAAGGGGTGGTCTTCCTGTTACTTTGGATTATGGGGGTAAGAAAGATATAATTTATCTTTTCTCAAGAAAACATGGAGATTTGGAGAGAGATTATAACTTTTTTAGACTTGAAGCTAATTATTTTTCTCAAGGTAATGCCAATTATAGAGATATAAATCAAAATAGAAGAAATGATATATATTTCAATCCAAGTGTAGACTATTTTAATATATGGTATTTTGTAAATCTTATTCAACTGGATGGATATAATCCTCTTGTGATTAAAGGAATTAAATACTTGTTATCTGAGGAAAAATTAGATCAATTAAAAGACTGGTTAGATGAAGATATAGAAAAGGAGCTTTATGAGATCTTAAAAAGGCCTTTTATTCCTTATGATGTTATAAGGATTCTTGAAAAATACAAATATAGATTGAAAAAGGGGGATTTAATAGAGTTTATATCATTTCTTCTTACAAATTCTAAAAAGATTGAAGATGCAGAACATGGAGAAGGATATTGGGTTGATCATTGGTTCTACAATTTAGATCTTATAGAAAGTTATGAGTCTGTTTTTCCAGATAAAATGGCTAATCTACTTTTGGATTTAAATATCTTTACCTATTATGATAATTCAGAAATTGTTTTACCAAGAGAGGAAAGGTATGTTTTAACAGATAAAGGTGTAAGACAGTATAGATCACTAAAAAGGGATGAAGAAAAAGAAAAACTCATAAAATCCAGGAAGATAGAACCCAATAAAGTAAGGACAAAATATGGTAAAGGGGATATATATTATACTAACTTGATCTCTAAGTTGATCACCCTTGCAGTAGTAAAATATTCAACTCTTGATCCTGATAATGTGGGAATAGAGATGGAGGCTGGAAAACCAGGTTGGAATGATGCTTTAAATGGGCTTCCTGGACTTTTTGGATCTTCTGTAAATGAGACTTTTGAACTTAAAAGGTTAATTCTTTTATTAATAAGATGGATAGATAAATATCGTCTATCAGATAGAGAGATAAAAATTCCAATTGAAGTCATGGATTTGATTAATGGTCTTTTTGAAATTACAAAGAAAAATCTAATAGGGGAAATTTCTAATTTTAATTTCTGGGATGAAAGCTCAAAATTAAGAGAGTTTTATAGAGAAAGAACAAGATTGGGGATAAGTGGAGATGAGATAACAGTAAAGCTATCTGATGTTGTTGACAGGATAAAAGTTTTTTTAGAGAAAATAGATATAGGACTTGAGAAAGCATTTATTAAAGATAAAGGATTGTACCATACATATTTCTATTATGATCTAATAGATTATGAAATATTAGAAAAAGAGGGGAAGAAGGTAATAAAGCCTAAAAGATTTGAAAGAAATGAGTTACCTCTCTTTCTTGAGGGTCAGGTGCATTATCTAAAAGTAGAGAAAGACCCTAATAAAAAGAAGGAAATAATTAAGAGAATAAAAGAAAGTGATCTCTATGATAAGAAATTGAAGATGTATAAAGTGAATGAATCATTGAAAGATGCCCCATTGGAAATTGGAAGAATAAAGGCCTTTCTACCTGGATGGCTTGAAAATGAGAGTGTATTTCTCCATCTTGAGTACAAATATCTTTTAGAGATTTTAAGATCAAAAGAATTTGATACCTACTATGAGGATATGAAAAAGTGTCTTGTACCATTTATGAGCCCTGAAGTATATAAAAGGAGCATATTTGAAAATGTCTCTTTTATTGTGAGTAGTGCAAATCCTGATGAAAATTTGCATGGTGCTGGTTTTTCAGCGAGACTTTCTGGAAGTACAGCGGAATTTTATAACATGCTTATTCTTATGACATTAGGAGGAAATCCCTTTTATCTTGATGAAAATAATAGACTTTGTTTTAAACCAGAACCCTCAATTCCTAGCTTTTTATTTACAACAGATGATGAAGAGGTAACATATTTTGGAAATGGAAACGAGGAAAAGATATTTGTACCCAAAAATACTTTTGTAATAAAATTCTTTAATACTCTCATATATTTTATAAATCAAGAAAGAAAAGACTTGTTGGGTAAGGATATAAAAGTAAAGAAATATATATTGTATAAAAGAAATGGAGAAAAAGAAGAGATAAGTAAAGAAGTACTTGAGTATCCATACTCTCTTTATTTAAGAGATGGAGAATATGAAAAGATAGAGTGCATAATTTAAAATTAACTTTGCATATCTAACATATCTTGGTCATTACTTTCTTTAAATCCTTTTTCCCAAAGTTCCTTATATTTACCATTAAGAGATATGAGTTCTTCATGGGTACCTTCTTCTATAATTTTCCCATCATCAAGGACTATTATTCTTTCTGCTATTTTTATGGATGAAAATCGGTGAGCAATGATTAAAACAGTTTTATCTTTTAACTCCTCTTTCAATATATTTTGTAAGGTATGTTCTGTTTCTGTGTCTAAGGCTAATGTGGCTTCATCAAGAATAAAAAGTCTTGCATCCTTTTTAAGTAGAGCTCTTGCAATGGCAATTCTTTGCCTTTCTCTACCCGATATTAAAATTCCTCTTTCTCTAATCTCTCTCAAAACCTATATTCTCTATAATAAAGTCATAGGCAAGACTATTTTTGGTAGCAGAAATGATATCTTCATCCTTTGCATTATAATTACCATATCTAATATTTTCCTTAATACTTTCAGGAAATAGGTATATATCTTGATTAGCAACAGAAATTTTTTCTCTTAAAGCTGATAGATCCCAATCCTTTATATCTACCCCAAAAATTTTTATTTTCCCTTTTTGAGGTTTGTATAGACCAAGTATAAGTTTAATAATGGTTGATTTGCCACTACCACTTTCTCCTACAATAGCCACCTTTTCTCCTCTTTTTACTTTAAAACTTATACCTTTTAATATTTCTTTTTCATCATATGAAAAATATATATTTTCAAATTCTATATCGTAATTACTTACTTTTTCTTCTTTTACATCTCTCCCTTTTTCATCTTCTTGATTTAATAATTCCTCTATTCTTTCTGAAGAAGATTTTGCCTTCCTATAGGAATTTATTACATTAGGAAGCACATTCATAGGAGCTAAAAATACATTAATAAGCTCTATAAAGGCAATAATTCCTCCAAGGGTTAATTCTCCTTTAAGGACTAAATTTCCTCCATAAAAGAACATAAGTACAAAAGGTATAATCTGTATCATTATTTTAATTGGTTCAGAAAGGACTTCAAATCCGGCTGAATTAAGTCCTGATTTAAAAGACTTTATCAATTCCTTTTCGTATTTATTAAAAAGTTCCTTTTCTAAATTAAAAACTTTTACCAAGGTTATGCCAGAAATCGAATCTTGAGCAACAGAGTTTACATCGCTAAGAGCTTCTTGTTGTCTTTTTGTATATTTCTCTACTGGTTTACTTATAATTAAGGCAAGGATTATAGATATAGGAATTATGGCAAAACAAAATAAAGTCAATTTCCAATTTATAGATATAGCAAGAATAATACCGAGAATAAAAGTAATAGGATGATATAAGAGGTCGTTTAAGGAGTTACTTAAAAAGCCTTGAATAAGGGAGAGGTCATTTGAAAGTCTTGATATATAATCACCAGTAGTATTTTTCTCTATATAACTAATATTCATATTTATTAACTTCTTACCTATATCATTTCTTATATCTCTTAATACATTTTCAGAGAATTTTCCTAAAAGGTATGCTTTAAAGTACTCTAAAAATATTTTCGCTAACATTATTGACAAAATCATTGTAAATATCTCTATAAAAAGGTCTTTATTTTTCAGCAAAGTAGCGTTTGCAATATTCTTTTCAAGGCTAATGAGATATATGTTTGTGAAGGAAACAATAATAGAAAGAACTAAAGTAATAATAAGAAGTGTTATATTTTTCTTTACTATATGTAAAGTTTTATTTTTAAATTGTTTTTTTTATAAAAATTTCCTCCAATTTTGGTCTTTATTATTAATAATTTTAAAAATAAATTTTAGATTTTGTCAATAT